>OMLO01000516.1_pt1 | contig 25237 bp, 13 predicted proteins | sample 1674811 | NCBI WGS metagenome assembly OMLO01 (sample SAMN06265003, study PRJEB25207) | coral metagenome | isolation source: Coral host | place: Mexico:La Bocana,Puerto Morelos, Mexico | collected 2008-11-13
GATGCAACACTGACTCTATTGCGACAATAAATCGGAATATGTTCTCGGGAACTCGTTATACCTCATATATATCGTTTAAAGCAAAAACTTTGAATTGTTTGCGCCTAATTTTGATCAGACTGGAAAAGTGAGAATTTTTGCTTTCTGTAACATTCAATAGGCAGGAAATCTACATCACGGGCGCGCGCGTGGTCTCAGCGTTTCCAACAATATATTTTCTTGGACGCAAGCAATCACCTTTGAATTTGCCAGTTCATATACTAAAGAGAAAATGTTTGGTACCCGCCTTAACCTAAAAAAATACTCAAACAAACATAAGGAGCAAATGAATTTGAGGATCATTTTTTACAGAAATTACTTCGTATCAGATTCTAATAAACACTGTTTTTCCGTAATATTCTCGGAGTTAGTTCGAAATTACTGAAAAAAAAACTAGAGTAAAAGAGTAAGAGTAAAACGGTTGGCCTTTATTTATTTTTTTAATTCTCTTAAGTATCAAACATTGACGGCAAATAAATTGTATCCACGACATTCGCTTAATATTATGACAAAATGTTTTAAAAGGCTAAAAATGTTTAAAATTATCGAAAGTTTTTTACATAACGTCATCTGCGGATGGCATTATGTCGAAAGCTTTCGTTTTACTTTTTTAGGCATTTTTAAAGATTTTTAGCCTTGTAAAATATTTAGTCAGAGAAATCGTAATTTTTCGTCCCATGACCTTTGATTCTGGCGTGACTTTTGCCTTTTAGATTATCTAAGCTCATCAGTCCAAAAATACGATTTCAGGCTTATGGGCCTTAAGGCCATAAAACAGAGCACTTTCATTGTTGGCGCCGATCCTGCCGATGGGAAAACATTTCCGCTGTTACATAAAAAAGCTGCAATCGTTAATGACATGTTATGAGCAAACTCTCAACAACAGCTTACAGGAAATGTACACACTAGAACAAACTAATTCCACTCCAATTTGGAAAATCGATTAAAACCAAAATACACTTTAAAGAAAACTCGACAACAGAAATTTATTCTGGCTAATGCACTAAAATTTATTTGGTAACTAAGATTTTAGGATAATTTGCTTTTAAAGTCTCCCTTCTACCGTCGTCGCCATTTTATACGGTACAACTGAGTTACAGTGAGCTTGTCGAGAAAACTTAACTTGTCGTTTTTAAAACAAACGTATTAACGGTAAGTGCATAGATATCCATTAACAGACTTAGCAGTGCTTTCTTTCGGCTCAGTGCTGAAAACCGATCAAAAATCCTACTGAGAGCGCTAGTGTAACTCACTGATTGACTGAACTCATTGGGGATCTTTCATATTTTTTCAAAACTTTTCAATACCGTTCTGTAACTTTTTTAAAAAAACTTTTCTCCAAATTTTAAGCGGCAAAACGAAAACAGACCGGGAACAACACAAGAAATTTATACGGCAAGAACAAGTAAGAACTAAGAGATTTATTTCGCGACTCAAGTTCAGCGTTTTTATTTCATCGTATTAAGGGTAATCAATATACTTGATACCAACGACATAAGCAATTTTATGTGCGTTGAATTGATGAAGAATGAATGTAAAATCAAATTTCAATAAATTCTGGGCAATAACAATACACATTTGAAATCAGCGATATGTTAACGTCAAGACTGAACAAAGAAACACTACTTCCTTAAAAAGTGAAGTACAATGTTAGAAATAATAAAAAAAATGTTCAATAACTATATAGGGGCACTCTTACAGCATTCCTGGCTCAGTTAAAGATTCAGTGTAAGTGCAGTGCTTTTAAACACTTAACTCTTTAAAGTTCTAAATCCGGTACGAAGCGGTTAAAATTTATAACAATTTCTGTCGGTGTCCTCGACACTGATTAGACGATCAAGACTAGCTTTGTCATCGACAATTAACTTAATAACTTAAGCTTTCTTTGTTTGAATATCGAGCAGATGCAAGCGTGTTTCTCTTTTAAAACGCAAAATAATAAAAAATCCCTGACCCCCCTCACAACTTATGTTCATGTATCATAAACTAACGCGTGATCAATGGTATTGATTGTTTTGATACACAGTCGGTGTTTATCCGAACGTCAGTACTATACATCTATCGGTGGAGGCAGCTATGCACTGTTTTGTCCTTGTTTCGTCCTTCTCAGTATTTCAGACAATTCATTAGTTTATAAAACGCTTCTTAATGCCCATTCGAGAAAAAAAAAGCACTGATTATTCTCAAAGACACAATCTTCCTTTCACGGTTAATTCTCAATTGGGCATTGTGCGATGAAGGGTTACATTTGTGCTTAATGGGCTGAGCACGCAGGTGCTAATATTTAATGAACCAAGCTGAACGCGGCGCTATACTAAACGTCCCTAATTATTCGCGCTGTCAGACAAATATTTAGCATCTATCTCAAAGTCTAGAACTCACTGTGGTGTACGCTAAATAACACAACGTAAGTAATTGCGTAAACCGTTGTGAAACTCACAGGTGGTCGTGTTCTCCACTATCGTACGTAGCCGTTTCTCTGTTTGCACTGAAAGAAAAATTGGCAAAATAGTATACGTAACTTTATCCTAAGTTCGACGGAGAGAATAAACTAGTAAGGCAAAATCATACGAGATCGGGAAGTTTAATTAATTTGCCAAAGAAAGTAACGATTTATCTTTGTCTTGTAAAATTAATACGGCTCAACGCTGGAGATTTTGTTCGGAGATAAAAGATCCCTTAAACCCATTAGAAATCTTATGTAAGGGTTAAGGGGCGGAACCTTTCGTGCCAACCGTGAAGTAAAAGATATCCTGTAAATTTCCGACAAAGTTAAGCACTTAATTCAATGTGAATCAGCTTCCTCAGCAAGCTTTTAAGAGTATGCTAAGGTTCAATTATTTGACACCAACAGTATGAACTTTTCGCATGAATTGATAGGCCCATTAGATCATGTAGCGTGTGTTTAAGTTTTCCGGTTTTTATAAACAAACTTAACGCTTTTGCGAGATAAAGAACTTTGTGATCTATCTTGAATTTATCAAACTCTTTTGAAACAGCCTGTTTTGAAAGAAGGGGGACGTCAAAAGGACGTGAATCTCATCAATCCATTTCATGTATAGGGAAGAGCTTTTAAAAACTTAATATAACTATGCATTTAATCCCTCTCAACCTTGAAATTTGTATTACAATGAATAAAATCCACAGTTCTTCGATTTTTCGAAGCGTTTTTTTCACTCTCGAAATTAAAACCCGTGGCTTATTGAATCCAAGTGTTGCAGTGCGAGCCCAGTATAGGTCGGGTTTTGCCAGGGCTTTCTGTGGAAAATAACTTCGGGTGATGCCAACAAAGATACGTGGAAACAACTGGAAAACGTACGTATGGTGAGGCTCAAAGCCAGCTTTACAGGTGAAAAACGGCACAAGTGAGATTGATTTTATTGAAAAGGTGGTCTCTTAACATAATTACACTGAGTATGCTTAAGTGAAAGAACCCCGCAGTGAGAAAGACACTGGAATCTTTTGAACGGAACTTTTTAGCGTTAAGATCTTAAGACCATGTTCATTTCTTTTCAGTATATCATTAAATGAAAATATAGAAGGGCAAGAAAGCGACGAATTCGGCTCAGGATTGCCTTTAACAGTTCTAATTTCGAATTCATAAACCATAAAACAATAGTTTGGCGAAGTTTTGGAAATAAGTACAGCTCATAGTAATCACACATTGTACAAGGGGTCTAATATTTCGAGGTTTAGTACAGACGATTGCAATCAAATTAAAAATGTATCAAGTACATTCATCTTTTATTGCGTATTCAATATCCTCAAGGCAGGCTTGTCAGTCTCATGTAGTTGATATTTGTCAGAAATGCCGAAGAAAGAATCATGAAAGGATCATGAATGCCTGCACAAAATAAAGAGAAATCAAAAGTGAATATTTCCTGAAACGAGTGATCGACTTTTAAATCGATGGAAGGAAACTATATATTAAATAACCTTAACTTGCATTTTTTTAGGAATTTAATTTATATCTAGGTGGTGAAATAAAGTTTAAAGCTAATAGTTATGATTTGTCTCATGCCTACGTTAATGTATTATTTTGATATTGACTTTTTCCTCCAGCACTTAAAGACACAAAATTTCCGGTTGAAATATGTATTTGGAAAAAACTTAAAATTTGAAACTTTTCAACACGATGGACAATATATAATTAAGAATTAAGTATTTTCGAGGAACCACCCCCAACGTAACATTTATTTCGCTTCAACAAATTGGTTAGATAGAGCTAACCAGGATTTAAAATATCGAACGCTTGGAAGGTAAATACGGAATTTTATTTTATGCAACTGTCGCGCAATTGTCCCTCATTCTATGCTACAAATCAACGAAACAAAAAAAGATTATCTTCATTTTCCGCTTTATTTGAATATCTTTCAAACAACCCTCGATATTTATTAAGATCCTTATATTTTTAATCTCCTGCCATGAAAAGAATTTCTCTCTGTTTTCGGATTCAATTCCACGAAAACACAATTTTCCGGAAAATTGTGCGCGCGAAACATTCACATCACTTTAGCCTAGTTCTTCTTGTTATGCTAATTTACAACCGAAATTATGTTTTGCTTTTAAAATTTAGCTTTACAGACTTAAACTCAAACAATTTACCCCTCACAGGTAATTAAATCATATGATTAACTTAGCCTGACGATTAGTTTTTCGGCCTTTGTTGATAAATCGGGATGTCTTTTCCGTAAAAGCTTTTGGCCGTAGGAAAAAAAAAACAGCAAAAGTGTCAGAAACAGGCAGGAGTTGTCGTTTTGGAGCCATTACCGTGACGTCTGCTAAATGTACCTTTCACAGTCTGAACAAGTTTTAAGTTGGTCGTTTAGTCAGTTAATGATTATTGGTGATTCATGGAAATATAATGCTGACAAAAATTCGCCTGAAATTATGAAAAGAGACAAAATTTCCGTTTGGACAATTTCGTGTCAATGCGTAATCAAGAAGCTTCCGACGTGCCCCAATTGGTAAACTTTGCCGCCCCGCAGGTCGTCATAAAACAATCTGTTAAGAAAACCTTTTTGCAACCTTTCATTATAAGAATATATATTTTTTCCGCCAAGTTCATGGCCAAAAATGACATCATCAGAATTTTTTTGTGTTGAGGAACTGAAAGAACAAAAATTGATAGAGGTTAACAAACGAGTGAAAACGTTTTTTCAGCTATTAAAATCGAAGAGAAAGTGTCTCCTTTTTTTTAATTAACTGATAAATTGATTACCCATTACATTAATGAAATATCTAAATACATTCTGTTTCGTTTAACTTCTTAAATATAGATGTTATTTCGCGTTATGAGGCCATTTTAGTTGTCTCAATAAGTAAACATGTCATATAGAAAGAGCAGTGTTTGTCGACAGTCAATGTGCAATATTCCTCTAAGAAAACAATTTCCTGGAGATTTCCCTCGAAACTCAACTAAAACCGCAAACAAAAGATCTTATCTTTGTAAGCTTGTTAAAAAAAGCCAGGCTTCCCGAAAAAACTTCAAGTAGATTTTAAATTTTTGAAAACAGTCATGACGGTCTTACATGTATATAGTTTTTTAGAAAAAATATGATATGTTTGCCTACTCTGAAACTATTTTCAGGAAGATGAAATTCTAAACCGTTCTATTCGATCGTATTTATTTCCTCAAATTTACTTCGAGTCAGTAAATGCTGACGCTATTTGTTGAAAAGCTCTCAGTTTTTGCTTGCAAATGGCCCTAGTTAATTGTTATGAAGTGTATAAATACAATTAAACGAGGCGTAAATTACGCTAATAACTAACAAATGTCTTTCACTGCTCCATTGAAGTATTTCACACCTGGAACATCTGTACGAAAAAAACCAATCAAATGCAGAAATCGATCCCAGCTGGGCCATTCTACCAATCACAGTCGAGACGCGTGTGTCACAAACACAGTGAAACGTTAGGCAAACAATCGAAAAAGTATCCGTGTTTTTAATTCTGCTTCTTTTAAGAAAAGTGCAATTTGCATCAAGTGATACGAAAACAATTGTTCCTCTTAACACAACTTCGTTTCCGTGCTTGAAAAGGCTATAAACGTCGTGAACTTTAATAAAACGAGCCACAGAAAAATGTTTTAAACACATATCCAAAACCGTATGTCCCTCGTCCTCAGCAAATCTTCGAAAATCTAATACGACTTAAAATCCAGTCGAAGGTAATATATCACGTTTATGACGCCTGAAATTGAACAATTATAATCCACGGTTTCAACTGTGTCAAATGTGGAATACTAATAACCTTTGTTAACAAATGAACTCTGGGAATAATCAACGATATTTATTATCTTCAGGCTCCGTAAATAATAGCATGTGAATGAGCAGATCATATCGATAAAAGCTCTCTTTCAATTTCCTGTCCTTATAAACCACGCTGGCCGTATACCCTTTAAGAAAAGCAAACACATCTTTTCAGTGAGAGGACACACCGAACAGCAGAGCCCAACATGCAGAATTCATCCGCTTTCAGCGTGGATTCACTCATGGGAAAGAAACCCGTCGAAAGTAAAGCAAACGATTTGGAAAAGGAAAGCGACAGGAAATCCGCGTTTTCTGTTGCCCCGCCGTTGACTAAACGCGAATTTCATCCCCCGAGCGTGTGTAACTGCCAGCCATGTCAGCAGACTGCCGTGCCAAACGGTTTCACTGCTATCAGTCAGAGTGTAGCAGAACCTCGTTTTATGTCACTCCAATCAATGGCCGGAGCAGTGACAGTCCCCGCTCCTGTCTACCTTCCTAAAGGTAAGGGAAATTTTGAACTGATAGCAAGTACTTTGATAGCAAAGGACGTGTCGGGGTGCTCAATCAGACTTGACGTTCGCAATAGCGTTTCAATACACAGTACAAAATGTTTCTTGATAAAGTAAAATATGTCATTTGGGTTTAGAGCTCTATGGCCGGAAAACTGCCAAATGATTCAACAATCACTTCATTCTCAATAACTCTTTCGTCTTGAAAAAAAGTTTTTGACAAAGAAATAAATAAGATACGCATTCCCAAATCGAGAAATACAAAAAACAATGACGAAAAATGTTTAAGCTATGCATATTCGACTAGATATCGTAGACGGTTCATTTTCCAGTATATTAGAAAACAATTTGTGATAAAACTGTATTCTTTTGTTTTTGCCTGTTTGCCATTTTAAAGTGCCTAAAAGAACATGTACTGCAAAAAGCAGCAAATGGTCTTCGGGTTACAACCTGGATAGAAACAGAAAAATCGCAATTCATAAAAAAATGGACCACAGCTCTTCTGTACTTCAAAACATGCTTCCATTTACTATTGATCGATTTGCTTTCCATTTGAAGAAATACTGAGTCAAATTTGCTCGCAATTAACTTTAGTACGTATAATTTCTACTTGAGAAACAAACGTCCCCCGGTGTATTTTGCCAGGGACTTTGAATGTAAAAGCCGACACCGATATAAATTTCTGAAATACTCTTTTTCTTCAGTTTCTTTTTTCCTTTTTCTTTTGTATCATTCTTTCGGCTCTTAACAATGTTAAAACAACATTGTCAAGTTTTTGCCATAACGCTCGGAAATGTCCAAAAGAACTTAAAGTACGCGTTCGAACTCCAGCAGCGGTAAACCATTTTACCTCCAATCAACAGTTTAGCGAAGTTACATCGTGACAGATGGAATTAAATTTAGCATCCCAAAGAGAAAGGCATTTATTCTTTTATTCTCGTTTTTTCAAGAGCAGAGACAGAATTGATAGCATCGATGAAGGTTCTGTGTGTAATCGGGCGTGGTGCTTTGTCGTCTTCTTTGCTTTAAAAAACCTTGCCTTTATCTCCTTGCTCTTCACCTGGTTACTAATTTTTTTGATCACGTTTTTGTTCGAAATGTGCTCTTCGTCAGAAGAAATAAAAACAGTCTTTTATTTTTTTTTAACTGAGGTGCTTCACGCCGACTGCCTTATCATTGGCAGTGTTGTTTACGACGTATCTATATTAAAATGTATTTTTTTCAACCCGGAAATTGATATAGTCGCTTTCAAGGCATTCGCTATGTCCCATAAATGCCAACGTTTGTCATTTAGCGTGCTGTTAGCGGTATTACTTAGCGGCTAAATGGTCCAACTTTAACACAAATGACATTTTTATACCAGCCGCGAGTCGCTGTTTGATTTTCGTTTAGCACGTCATTTGCCAAGTAAAATAAAACCCCATACTGACGGAATAAAACTGATCGTTTCAGAATTATTCAAAACTAATTCAGGTCCAAAATGATCGTTCAGTCAAAGAAAAAGGTATTTTAATAAGCTAGAACGTTAAAATGATAAAATGATAATGATAAGCTACTTGCGTCCAACAAACAAATTCTACTCTCTTTGGCGTACGTAATTACCATGAGAACGCTTTTGAAAATTTCAGATGACACAAGCACGTCTTTTTTTCATTTTCAAGGTCGGTAGGAAATAGTTTTGTTTGTCCAAGTTCTTTTGATCACGTGTCGTCGTCACGCATTTCCTATAGAACCATTTAAACCTAATGTGCCATGTTCGTAAACAAAAGCCATCGGACAGCAGTTCTTACCGGCGGTATAATTAAGTGGATATCTTTAATTGTTTGTTCTGGCTCACTGTTAAGAGAAAGAAAAGGTTAACATTTCTAATGGACTGCTCATTAGCGCGCAGAAATATGTTGAAATTTACGCGCGTATCTGCTATGGGAAGGTATTTAGGGCTGTTTTCAACAACGCATCAACAACTATTATATATATCTCATTCTATGTAGTCTTATTTCCTACAAAGAAGTGAAGTCCATATAGACTGAAAAATGACATTTTCTACATTTTGAAGGAGTGCGAAGAAAGCCGAACAATGTGCCTAAAATTACATTCTTTCATCGTAATTTCTTTTACTATTTTTCCGGATGTAAACCAGTTTTCGCAAATTGACACACCTGATTCGATTCCCACATCAAAACATTTTATTCGAATTTAATGTTGAATAAATGGCCGCAATTGTTCGCATTTCCCGTCATAAGCCCACATTTTTTTAAGGCTATAAATGTGTTTAGCCGATAGACACGTTTAATGTTTGGCCACGACAATTATACTTGAACCGGTGTGTTCTTTAAATCATCACCTGCATCCCACCTCATGACCCTTGAATTCTCTGTACAAATGTCCTATCACAATGATCGCTTTTTAAAAATACGTAGATTGCTTTTTTGAAATATAATACTCTCATTTTTTTTTTGGACAAATAGCAATTTACACAAGACAATTAGCGAGAGCCTTTTTAAGTCCATTTTGTCTCAAACTCTCAAGTTATTTCAACCATTTTATCTTCTCCTGTTTGAGTGAATGTCTCACTGCTTTTCAGCAGTTGCCAGGACGCATTTAATTGAAATTTAATTTTCTAGTGAGGTTCGTTCTAGCTTGTATTAGTTATCAATTATCGGGCGCTTTTAAATTGTTTGTATTGGTGAAACAGAACAAAAAGATGTGAAAAAAATCCGGCTCCTGATTAACTCCGAAGCAAAGGTGTATAGATATCACTCTCCCTCTAGATATTAAAGGCATATTTACTATAGCAAGTTTTTGTATTGTGTGAATTCGCGCATCGTCTTTTTTCTCATGTCTTCAGTTCAGTTTACCTTGCTAACAAGCCGCATTTTGAGCGTGGGTACTTTCACCATCTCACCATCTCGTTCGATCTCAACCTCGTTTCCAGGGTCCTCCAGTGAGGAAGAGAGAAGAACCTGGAAACGATGTTGGTTGGCTTTAACTCAGGATTGCAGTGAGCTCAACTTGACCTTTCCGAGTTCTTATCTATTCTAAATATTGACTATTTTTTATCACAGCTCCGCAGAGACGCAAACGAAAAGAGAGCAAGACCAGACGACAGCGCACGACCTTCACGAGCGAACAGACACTAAAACTGGAGCTTGAATTCCATCAAAACGAGTACATCACTCGCTCCAGGCGATTTGAGCTCGCAGCCTGCCTCAGCCTGACTGAAACACAAGTAAAAATATGGTTCCAGAACCGCAGAGCGAAAGACAAGCGCCTAGAGAAGGCACAAATGGATCAGCAGCTGAGAATAGCAAGCTACGCCGCTGGAGCGGGGATCACTTATCCGTCATCTTACTTCAATTATTACTCCCCCCACTACTACAAGAACAATCCCGCCATGCCCCAGGTGCCTGGAAGCATTAGCCAGAGAGTTGCATAATTTTAAACTTTAATTTGGGGTAAGGGGTCAGGGAATCTTTACTCTTGTATATAAAAGACTTTCGTTTGTATAGACGATTTCGTGTTTAACTTTTAAAGGAGACAACTCAATATTTAAATTTTTAAATATAAAAATGTGCTGCCCTAAGTAAGGAGATATGAGATGAGATATTTTACGATGTATATAATTGCTTTGAACTTGACGAAACCTCAATGAATAGTAATTGAGTAAGATAGAAAAACACTAAACTGTTAAAAGTAAAAGAAAAACAAAAAGGATGGCCATGATTGAAGAGGATTAAGACCCTTCATGAAAACAACGAAAATGAAAAATTTAGATTTTTCAATAAGATTTGCCATCCGTACTTATTTGAACCTGGCAGTAAACATGCATATAGACATTTCGGAATTTTTCGGGGTATATCAGCTTGTACATTTGGTCCCCCCTGTTGTTGTTGCTGCCGTCCAGAATCGGCTCTCCTGGGGAGACCATTTAGGACCAAACAGTTAACCGCCAGGCAGGATTTGTTTGCCTCACTGACTGAAAAATGCCTCAGTACTTGGCAAATTTGTAGAATAAAAAAATGTTAAAATGCATCTTAAGTTTCTGCGTCTTTTTTTATCTGTTGAATATTACATTGATGCCTGGATTTATGAAAACCGTGCCAATCTTAAAACACGTATTCGAAACCAGCAAATTTTACAGGAAACACACTGCCTATTTCAATCAACGATTACCTGTGGACACGTCACTGCAGAGCATAGAAACTCGCCTTGTTCTTATGACGCTGGCTAACTGCAGCTGTTTTACAGACACCCTTCAAGGTTTTTCGTGCAAGGAAATGACCAAATTTTAGCTGCAAAAAGCCACTCGACCCCACCCTACCCACCGGGACCAGACCCTACTCTCTAGGCTGGACCTCCCTTGATATAAAGCCCCTCATTTAAAAGGAGCAAGCTTTACACACTTGTTGACAGCGTTTTCACAAATCCAGACTTTGAAGACATAATTTGAATCTTGTTAGCATCCAAAACCTTTCGGTTCCTTTTTTCTCACAGTTGTCTCTCATTCTCTCTAACATCCAATACTTTTACAATTCACAATTCTATGGAAAAACCACAAAATTAAACCTGCTGACTAGAAGTCAGATCAGTTGAGATTTGGTTCGATTAGATGTAAATGATTCCCATATGATCCAATGAAACGAGGGAGTTTATTTAAATAAACAGGTCACAAAAAGGAAAACCACAACTCTCGAGAATTGTGTTTCAAACCACTGAGTTTTTCAGTAGAATCGAAGTGAGAATGAAGTTAATTTAGTCTGTCTGTTAACCCGCTTACCTGGAGAATCTTTTAATTTGTTACACCCGCTCACAAGGAGAATCTGTGAAAGACCCAGTGCTAACCTGTAAAGTGCGACTGTTGTAACGACCCGCCACAGAAGTAAGTTTACATTGAAGTTTTCTGAATTTAGCTACGAGATAAAGACTTGATTTGCGTTTGTTCTGATTGCGAAGTTTAAATGTATTTCTTCCAGATCGACCTGGATTGATATTATGCGGTTTGTCTTTTGAGATAGCCAGTTCTATGTGCAACAGGTGCCTCCAGGGTTGCTGAGGTACTGGATTGTGAAGGTACTCTTTAGGAATAAGTAACTCTTAGAGGTTAAAAATTTAAAACCACGCTTTCATACCATTATCTTCTTCGCGTACCGAGTCTTTAAATAAAATAGATTCAGCCCGTGTTCTCCTCTCCTCGAAGACTGAGACCTACCACAAAATAAACTTTGGTATTTTTAGACTTTTCGATTAGTTCAGTGAAATCTCAAAGACATAAGAAAAGAATTGTGCTAAATCATGGAAATATAAATTTCACTTGAACGCTCAGTCGGGAGGGTCTTAGTTTTGAGAGTTTCTTCGTCTATCAAGACAGAATCCTATTGATATCTCGTCTCAGCTTTTTGATTGGATCAGTAGAACGTTGACTATAGTGAAGAGAAATGATAATTTGATCACATACGTTCAAGAACAATACTTATAGCTAACGTCCTGCGATAGAGGGCCAGACTGCTAACATCTTGAATTGCGTTAGTTGTTGAATTCTGAAGGTTCTATGAAGAGTCTCCTAGTCGAGACGAAACGCCGCGTCAGACTTGCCACGAACTATTTTTACGAAATATTTGTCACATTTAACCTGACAAAGCACGTTTTTTACAGTCAATAGGAAAAATAAAATAAAAAATTGAACAAGAAGTCACAGAGGGCTCGAAATATTAAAAATAGATTCCTCATGAATGAACTACTCTGGGGCACTTTATTCCGGAAGAGTGTAAAAAATTATGTAAATTGCCAATCCTGTTTAGGGTAGATAAAAAACCATGTAAGTGTGCAAGAATCGCATGAACCTAATTTTTATCGCATTAAAAGGATAATGTGAATGAAAACGTCTCTATTTTGAAACTTATCACAGCGCTAATAAGATTTATTAGCTTTGTGGATATGTTTGGTATCTCCTGAATAACATTACATCGCAATTTTCGTTTCCGAGTTGAACCACATTTGTGCATCAGCTCTCAGAATAAGTCCGTATAGTCTTCCTGTTGTTTTGGTCAATAAGCTCTCTGGGTAGTTTTTGTAGTCAAAAGCAGAAATGCAACATTGAAAGAATAAAGGTTTAGGAAGAAAATAGATTAAAGAAAATGTCACTGTGTGATAATTTGATTTGGCATTTCCGTTTTAACCTTTTGTTTGCCGATATGAAATAAATTGCTCCATATAGAAGCGTATATCAAATAAATAAATTAATGCCGCCAGCAGTAGATGTGAACATAGGTTAGACGAGAAACTGTCAAGTTAATTAGGTCACTGCGGAAAAAGCACTGATTACTCCAATCACGATCTTTTATCAAGAAAATTCCAAAACTTTTACTTTCACAGAAAAAAAAAATAGAAACAAAAAAAACACTGAGTGGGAAAACAGTTGCTATCCTTTACGAAAATAATTAAAAGGAATTCTTTCTTTCGGTATTCAACCGAATAGCTTTCAGGCTGATTGATAACACTAATTTAGCTTATCTTCACCATTTTAGCTAGATTCTCTTGTATGAATATATTATCTATAGCAAAGCATCACTGAAGGCTTGCATCTATAGCCATTACCTATATCTCAACAGTTACTTTGAAAATTGTTATATTCATCACATCTCCGTGAAAAGCAGCTTGAAGTTTGTTTAGCAAACGCCATTCACATTTCAGAACTTTAACCCGGAGTGTTTTCCCATATCAACTATACAGGTAAACGTGACGCCGTTCAATGCAAAAAGCTTCACAAATTGCCTCTCAAATGAACTTATCTCCGATGATGATCGATTCATTACGTGGTAACCCCTTTCAAAATAAAACGATTAGCTCAATTAAGGCACAATGATAAAAAAGATTGTCATTCTCTCACTGAACGGGGTACAAAAGCTAAATTAAATCTCCATGACTATTAGACAAAACTCAAGAACAGAGCATCTGCGAAGAAAGCTGTCACAAACAAAAGACAGTTTTATTACCAGCGGAAGATTTAAAAGAACTCGATTTCCTGTTTATAGCTTCGTCGTTACACTAAACCTGCGAGGACAAAGGAGAAAATAATTCTTGTTTGGCCCACGCCTTGGAATTTGCATGAAAATCAAGCGAGACTAAATTTATCTCTTTGTTAGCGTGATTGCTCACAAAAAAGTTAAGCCACGGGGGCTGTAGAGTAAACAGCTTTTGTGTAAGTCCTCTAAATAAGGCATTCGACATTTACTATGTGTACTTTGAAATGTATACATAAGCTTAAACTTTTTATTACTTACCGTATAGCTGGAGTTTGATTGCTGTTAAAGTCTCTCTCTCGATTCCGGATTGGCGGAAAGCGGACAGCTAGCTTTTTGAAGGCTAAAGTTATTTGTCGTTTTGAATCTCGAGGACAGGCTCACGTACAAACTCTGCAAATTAAACGACCAACGATGAATATTCTTTTGTACTTTTGTATAATGTTAACATTTCCGAAGTTTGAGCGCTGCTTAACTGGCTTCATTGTACCCCCCGAACAGAGCTTTCTCAACTTGTTAATTTAACTTGACACATCTGCCAAGCACAGGAAAACTTGAAAAAATGTCACGGGGTATTTTGAATCGGGGTATAAACTTTGGTGTTGTAAATCTTAAGGCCAACACAAGGTGTTAGCGAGACAGTAGATCTTAATCCGCGAAACTTATCTTTCTTAACCAGCGTTTGCTTTGGATTTGTCTCTGACGCTGATATGCGACAGACTCGAACAGAGACAAATTGGATTCGCGGTTCTATTGTTCAATTTCTGTGGCAAAACGTGAAGTGATTGATATTTTCATTGATCAGTTACAGCACTACAATCAAGCTACTAATGTGGGTGATTAGGACCTTTGAACAAATTATATCGAAATTAATGTTAATTAGGGCGTGATTGTTCTACTTTAGCCTTTATTCAACCTTCATCAGCTTTCATTAACAAAAGATTAGAAACTAATTGTCGCTAGTACTGCCAATCACAGGAAAGAATGGTAATTGAATTTGCGAATGGTGTGTGAATAAGGCAATAGCTGGAATAACATTAAGTGAGTGTGGAAAGCTTCATAAAGACGACACCCCACGTCAACACGGCAGACAACCTAATTCAGCGACATGGAATGACTCTTTCTTGGAATCTTCAACACCGAAATATGCAACACAGATCGTTTCGAATTGATGACATCTTAGCGGAGGACACTCATCCAACAAAAAAGGAACGGAAGGAAGAAATCGAGATGACGGTTGTTCGGAGGCCACCAATCTTGTTGCCCAGAATAGAACCTATCGTTTTGAGGCCTTGCTTGAATAATTGCTGCCATCTACCGTCGAACTGTGGTCGTGTCTGCGGCGAGACAAAGGCATATTTACCACCTTGGTATTATAACAGAAACGCGCAAGGATTTCCAGGTAACACTCAAATATTTAACTGATTCGATTCGCTTCGATTCTTAAGCTGCCGCATTCGTATCTGTATCGGTCTTATGTATTCGTTCTCTTTAAAATTATTTATTACGATTACTGGCATTGTCTAAGGAACTATAACCTTACAGTTCGAATTCTGAGCAAATTCAGCCATTGAACTGACCAGCTGCAAGTCCACTTAAACTTCTTAACTTAAGCGCAACTCATAGAATCAAGCGAAAGGCTTGAAGGATACTTTGGGGGAAGGAAAGTTTGTTTCTTCATCCTTCAACAATCAAATAGTTATTAAAATTTCCTTTAGAATTTTAGACATAACTAGTATCTAGCACCGTAACAAATTCGATGTTATGTGCAATGTCCTTGAAGGATCCGCAATTAACTTAGATAGTTCCGCGGGCGTTTGAATTTGCCTCTGAAGGAATTACAAAATTAACTAAAAAAATGCCGTTGAGAACGCCGGACAACAAAATCTGCTTGACGTAAACGCTTAAGCGTTTTACGTCAAGCCGCAGATAAATTAATTACTTGTCGTGGGTACAACAGCGATGTTTTTTATAAACGGATCAAAGGATCTACTGAGTTTTCAACCCGTAGTGATCTCATTGCCGCTTAATTTGTAATACAACCACACAAAGGCGCTGTTTTTTTATTGACGCAAACAAGCAGTGGCGCATGGTTAATGCGCTCGACTCCGGATCAAGCACGCCGGGTCCGAGCCCTAGCTGGGGATATCGAGTTGTGTTTTGGGCAAGGCACTTGAGTCTCACAGTGCCTCTCTCCACTCAGGTGTATAGATGGGTACCGGGGAATTTAATGCTGGGGGTAACCCTGAGATGGACTAGCATCCCATCCAGGGGGGAGTAGAAATATTCCTAGTCGCTTCATGCTACAGAAACTGGGATAAGTTCCGGCCCGATGAGTAACTTGGCTCGCAGTTACCTTTCACCTGTACAAGCATATTACTTTTGACTCAAAAGGAAGAAGATTATTTTAGGGATTATTTCCAAGATAACTTTGATGAAGCATTGCTCATCCGCATTAACGTGTTCATGTGAACTGAACACTGCATGAGCTCAGTTTGGTAATAGCTAACCGAGTTAAAAAAAATTCGAAACAATATTTAAATGTTTACGGTTAACCCCTTTTCTGTCTGCAGATCATACAAAGTCCTAACAAAGCCTGAAAACCTTTGCCGCCGTTCACCGCTCGAATTTTAAATTTATAGGAAATTTTGTTCATCAATTTTCTCCACCTTGGCAGCGCAGAAAAGTTGGCAACACATTTTTTAATAACAGAAAGACAAATTCTGTTAAAATTCGAGTGGTGAATGGCGGGAGCAGTGAACCAGCGATGAGTGCGATAGGTCATTACAGCCAAGGTGGAGAAATTCAAGACTCGATCTTCTAATTTTCTGGAAAAAATAAGCGCATTGTGAGCGAAAGACTCACAGTCCATCTCAATCGTATCGTATTGAAATGATCAAGTTTGGACTCTTTCAACTGTTTGTTTTTAGTGGATATGTTTAAGAGGTATTCGTTTGCTCACTATTTCGGACGAGGACTTCAGGTATAAGAATTCTCAGTCAGCATTAAATACTGAGTCACAATCTGTCAAATAAAAACAAATTGCCATTTTTTTAAGATTAGAGAAAACATAAGAATTAACCGAACGTAAGCTAATCAAACAAGGCCGAAGTCATGGAAAGCCAGCCGGAGAAAATCTGCTGCAAAGAACGCTGGAAAAAAATCACTAGTTCATTTAATTGGCTTGTTTGTTATTAGCATGGCATTAAAACATCTCACGTGCGAGGCGCAGTGGACTCATGGTTGGTGCGCTCGTCTCTGGATCGAGCGAACTTCATGCAGGGTGTAACCCTACAATGGACTAGCATCCCATCCAGGAGGGAGTAGAAATACGCCTAGTAGCTTCCGCTACGGAAACCAGTATAAGCCACGGCCTAATAGGCCACTTGGCTCGTATACAGACTTAACCATTTACCTATGAAACTGTCTTGGACTCACAACTCCAGTCCCTGTTTGCAGCAAACGTTTTACCATTTCAGTCCGTGAAATCTTTGGTAAACGTTTCGTGTACTTATCTTTTCAAATTGCGCTCAATTCCCCGGAAATAGAATAAAATGAATATAGGAAAGATCATATATTCGAACTGCGAAGAAAAATATGAGGACCTGATTGATGATCATCTTCATATCAAATCCGGCATAACTCATCGGTTTTCTTTCATCCAGATATGGCTTTGATCTCTTCAATAAACCTAATTACAATATAACAACAATATGATGATGCTCGAATTAAACAGTGAAATTATTACTTTGCAATTTTTCCCCCGGTACAGCTGTTTTGGGAAGGGAGGGCAATCACTTTCTCTGAATTCGCCTCCTATGATCCTCGCCGCGGTCGCTCTTATGCCAAAATTTCATTATGCACTAGGCTGCCCGGCATGCATTGGAAGCTTTGGGTTCCGTGTGTATATTTTAATATGACATCATTTATTTCCTATCCAACAGGTTATTCTCCTCACTATTTACATACACGAAACTTCACTGTCAATGGAAAACAGAGGCGACCTCGCACAGCGTTTTCGAGTCATCAACTTCTCACGCTTGAACGTCACTTCCAGGCCCAGAAATATCTGACACGACCACAGCGATACGAGTTAGCCACCAGTCTCATGTTGACTGAAACGCAAGTCAAGATATGGTTTCAAAATCGTCGAATGAAATGGAAAAGATGCGGCAAGACAGCAAGTGATAAGAAACTAAGAAAAGACAGCAGGAATGAGATGAATATATCAATAGAGGAGGAACTAGACGATTCGGATTAAATCAATAGACATAAGTGCAGCTCCTAGCTTTTGGTTTAGGCGACTTGAGCGCGCCAACCAGCGCTGAAACCGCGAGGAAACTGGGAGGCAGAGATGAGAAATTGTTTCTCTCTCTTCCAGGCTTCTTACGACACACTTACGTTTTTGCGGCTTCACAGCTTATGCGCGTGCTCAAATCGCTTAATCCGCAAGCTACCCAGGCTATTAATAGAGTGAGTGAAATGATTACATTGTAAATATTAAATTAAAGAATTAAAAATTTCGATCTTGTAAAGAATGAAAATCCGTGTATCGGTGTTGAATGGTCAAGCACAAAACGTGGTTTTATTTCCATTTATTTAGTGAGAAAAATAAATTCGGGTTTAATGCGATTCCGCGACTACCTGTAATCACGTTGGTTTGGCATTATGGGTTCACCAACCTTGACAAAGTCCCATACTTTCCTTTGGAGTGGGGTGAGGTAAAACCCGGCCTGTAAAATAAAATAGCCCTCAAACGGCTAATGTTAAAAGTGATACATTTGCCCCCTCCTCCACCCGACAGAAAAAAGGGCCTAATAATGATTTCTTGTCGTGAAGAATTTGGTGTTCTTAAGATTTTAAATAAAGGGGGCTGATTCTCGGTAGCACTCGCATAAGGAAACAATCTTTTAGTCGTGTACGCAAGTGTGATTAGCCAACATTATTATGGCCGCGCAAGCTCGCTAGGTACACGCGGAAGAAGGAAATCATCCATTACCTCCTTTTCATCTTCCGTCACTCCTACCGACGGATAATGAGCGTTGCGAATGCAAGACGACCAGTTTGTGTGATAATGCACTGGCTCCGGCTTAGTAATTTCCCATCACGATTAAAGATTAGCAGTCGTGCAAAAACAAAGTCCCAAGATGGTGAAGAAAATACATCGAATTTCGTCTTTCTGGGATTTTGGTGTTTTTAGGATCTCCTTCTGTTCTGTGGCTTTTAGGATTTGGGGCGATTTGTAGTCACGGTCGGCGTGACCGTGTGTAGTCGTCAGTTGTTATTAAGCCATTTCCGAGCTGCTGTTACCTTACTTTGTGGTTACATTTTACATGGCGACTAAAGAAACTTTTGAATTTAGCAGGCTATACAGTAGAATACGGCCCGCTACATTGACCAATCACAGCGCGCGTACTAACTGAGAGATATACTAAGACGTTTTAGAAGCGTGCCGTGTATTTATATAACTATGGCTTTGTGGTTTTCATAGTCGACAGCATCTTTAGTTAAGGTATATTTAGAAGAAAATATATAGGTAAAATAAATAATAAAAGACAAACAAACAAACAAACAAATAATCTAGAAATATGTAAATTTAACTTTACTTTGCTAAATTTAGCTCTGCTGCCACCAACAAAAGAAATTTGAGCCTGCTGCAGTTACCTGTCTCAGTCAGCGGATCAACAATTTTCTACCCATAATGCAATACAAAGCTTTCTTCTCCTTCCTTTTAGTGACACGACATCTCTCGGTCTTTTGTGAAGAATTATTCCGGTAAGAAAAACACTGATTTCTACTACGTTGTCTTAGACCAGCGATTCTAATTCACAGAGAATGTGTCATTAACCTTATTCTTTTTATTAAAAAAGGAAACATAACAGCGAAATGGACCAGATTACGAACGCTCTTGAGCCATGCAAACAGTTTGCGAAGGACTCCATGAGACTTGTGAAGAGATGCACTAAGCCCGATAGAAAAGGTTCATCTTGTTTTCTACTTATTGCTTCTAAGGGTATTAACTGTTCAATTGCGGCAGTATGTTCACCATACTTTTCCTGGTTGTGAGGGTGTTGTTTTTGGAAGTTTTAAAAGCATTTGTAAGCATTTGTTTTTATTACCATTTGGTAAAATAATCTTGAAGAGCTAAAAGCTTAGCTTACGTTCATATATATTGGTTATTTACGATTCCACGAATGTATTTTGTCTGATCTTTATTTTTACGGCCCAAACTGTTTGTAATTAGTTCTCCATTTTCCACGTGTTTTGTTCTTCTAAGCCTTGCCTTGATTTTGTAGCCGTTTCTCTATGCTGTGAATAATGGCGATTCACTTTGGACTGGTACAAATAGTTCTTAAAATGGCCTATTATATGATCGCTGATAGGGTAATAATTACCGTTTAGCTATCATATAAAGTACATTTTAAAACTCTAATTGCAAAAAGTTTGAAGAAAAAATAAAGTCAGAAGTAAATGCACTTTATTCCTTGAGGTCAAAATGAGTTTTTCACATGTAGATTAGTTGTTCTAGAAATCTTCATTGACTTGAAAATTATACAAACGTTCATGCCAAAAATGATTAGCTATTCACAACCATAAATTAATCCACTGTAAACCATAAAATTTTCTCCTTGGTTTGTCATGAGAATTGTTTTTCTATTGGATCATTGTTTTTGTGTTTTACTTGAAGAGAGAAAAGCAAAAAGTAGCAGTATTTTGCCAGCTCAGATATCACCTATTATCAGTAGGGAAGTAGCCTTAACCAAGTTTTGTGCAAATAGCATCCCTAAAGAATTACAGAATTATTAACATCATGATGACTGTATTGTTTTTCATCACCAGTACCGAAAAAAACCCACACTTTATCTTGCTATAACTGACTAAAGCAGCTAGATATAACTCTTCAACTTGTCAGCATTTCAAGTAGAAACTCGAGTTATTCTTGTTTTCTTATCTTTGCAGAGTTCCAGAAAATTGCCCTGGCAACTGCCATTGGTTTTGCTATCATGGGATTCATTGGCTTTTTCGTCAAACTCATTCACATTCCCATCAACAACATCATAGTACAATAGCACATGTCTGTGGTAAGTGGCCATTTTGGCAAGAATTGTTGCAGGGCTTGAAATGAACGTTGTTCATGTCGAATATCAAACACGAGAGAATATCAAACACGAGAGACAGTATCGGACGATGTTGTCCTTCCATAGCATTTTAGAAAACTGGCAGAAGTTCAAATGAGGCCTAAAACTACTATTAAAAATTCAAAATCCTTTAAAATCCAAGCTTTCGCCGATCTACGGCATCATCCTTATCATCCTTATCCCTGATGATGTCGTAGATCGGCAAAAGCTTGGATTTTAAAGGATTTTGAATTTTTAACAGTAGTTTTAGGCCTCATTCGAACTTCTGCCACGAGAGACAGTGTTTCTTCGGGATATCCAAACACTGAGAATAGAATTGAAAATATAACATGTAGCTGAATATTTTGACAAAATTTGAGGTGTTTGGATAGCCAATGAAACAGTTGTAAGTGTTTGATCTATATATATATTCTCAATAAAAACAAAAACTAAAAAGTAAACGGAGAAGTAAAGTGGTCAAAATCCCTGCTAATTAAGGCCAGTTCTCCAAAAGTCTTTCACAGTTGTGATTTTCTTTGTTTTAACTTATTATTAAAGTCTTAAAGAGTTTGAGAATTGTATGTCAATGGTAAAAAATTGTTGGGAATAAGTAATGCAGCATATTACTATTTCTTTTTCCTGTTCCTTGTGAAAGCAAGTGATTCTAAACTGGTTTTTGAGAAAGATAGAATTTTAGACCTTTGGAGGTGTTAGAACTGCAGTGTCTCGTTCTTGTGAAAGCATGTAGTTATTGTTCAGTTGATAATGGTTTAATTTAAAAAAGATTGTTGCAGAATGATCTTGGTCATTTTGAATGTTGAATCAGACAAGACTGTCCATATAATATTTTCTCCATGAAACACGGATATCTTGATTATTTCTACTTTTTCCCAGGCTGGCATGTGCTTATTTAACAAAGGACAGTCTCATTAAACTTTCTACTCTACAAATTTAACCAAAGACAGTCTCCCTGTGTAAATACCTCCAAAGAAAACATTGTAATCCTGGGTTCTTGAGCTCAGTCGCAGATACATGTACAGTGTCTACTACTTCTGCTTGTTTGTGGTTTGTGCTCACACAAGTGCAGTTAATAATCCCCTTACAACTACCAGCTTTCTTTGTTGCAAAAAACTCAGTCGGTCATTTTCTTTTAAGAACCCCTTTACCTGGTTGCTCTCTTAATAGGACCACATACTACCAGCTCAGTGGTCGTCAGATCAAAAGTATTTTAATGACTTTCAAAGATGTACAGTTTGTAGTCTAGTTATTTGTGGGTAACATTAATACAGGGAAATGGTCATGAAGCCCCCCCCCCCAAACTTCAAATAAGCTAGTAAAGATGCAAAGATTTATGTTGGAAGGTCCACCCCAACAGTGTGCAATCTTTTACTTTGTGTTCTGGCACTTTGGTGCAACAACATAAAGGAGCTCAGTGACAACATTTTGTATATTGGCTGTGTACAAAATTTCCTTTAAAATATTAAAGGGAACCTGAAAATACCGAATTCATTTACTGAGAGAGAAAAATACCAAAGGGGTAATAGGAAACCAAAAAGGAACAAGGATGGTTAAGGATGGAGAAGATTGACGCTGATTACAAATGTAAAAATTGAAGAATTTAGGCTTAGTTTTTCAAGATGCGTAAACTGTGTGGTACTGTAGCTCCCTTTCTGTTGGTCAGGTTCTCAGACACTTGTGAAACATAAAATTTACTTGTATGTAGTGTTGTGCAAGGTCATGACCATGACAAGAAGGGTAAAGAAAAACATTGAATAAAGATCAATATTTTGTTCAATTTTTTAGCCATTTCACTCTTAATGTTGCACATTAGGGTACAGTTATATCTCAGTCCTGTTCAATGACCCTGGTTCTGTTTTATATTTTCTTCTGACGTACATTTTTCCCCTTATTTTTCAGATTTCAAGTCAAGACAATTAAGATCTGCCAGCAAATTGGAAATATATCAGCATAATGAACTATGTAAATTACAACTGTTAAGTCGCGATTTGCAGATTTATAGTCATGGTTAAAATTCTTGTATTTTTGTCTATTTCTTGTCAAAAATGTCCTATTAAGTACTGTGAAAGTTCTATTGTTTGTGTCATGCAATAGAAAAAAAAATATTTGTTTATTGAACGTAACATGTCTAATAAAATGTGCTATTACATCAATAGTTTGCTCTTCCATTCAGAAGTAAAGTATGCAAATGCCATATTTCCTTGAATAGTAGCCATCCCTTAATTAATTGCCTCCCTTGAATAATAAGCTGCCTTTTACCGAAATATTTAAGATAATCGCCTCCCTTGAATAATGCCCTCCCCCCCACCTCTCCATTTTCTTTTTCTCTTATCAGGGATCTCTGTTGCGGTAAATCTGGACAATGAAGTTGAAATGGAGTATGAATCAGTAAAAGTAATCGGTGATGATTCAGGCTCTGATGCCTAAGATATTGACATTGAATTGATTGGCGCAATCAACGAAACCTATTTGAAACACTTACTAGCCCATGTTCGGTTTATATTTGATGTGATTAGATTTTAGATTTAATAATGCAATAAAACAAAATATTTAGGCTCCTGTGAGAAATATTTGAAATAATGGCCTCCCTTTAATAATTGCATCCCTCAAATAATCGCCCCCATTTGGTGCAAAACTAGAAAAAAATTGTCCCCGGCTATTATTCATGGAAATACTGAGCTGAGTAGTTACTCACTAGTAAATATTGATTATTGATCAAACGTGAGGTTCAGATTGCTAGTTACTAGGTTAGTTTTTTTTTTATCCTTCAGTCTTGGAGTGATGGGTATATCCTATTGCACGACCCCCTCCTTATGTAGAAAAATATCTTGCCAATAACTTTAATCAGCCAATCAGATTTCTTTATTGCTGAATCAATGTACAAGACCAGGCGGTGGTACCAGGACCATGGAATACCAAAAATTATTCCTTGCAGCCACTCTTAAAGGTTTTCTTGTAGTTTAATGGCTTGTGTTGAATCTTTTAAATCTTCTGTTTGCGTTTTTATGAGCGTAAAGACGTTCAAGGTATTTAAACCATGAATATCAGCAAGGTGGTTCAGCCTTCAAAGGGCCTGCAAGCAGGCTGGTGCTATAGCCCTGAGGAAAAAAAAACAACTATATGGCAAGACACGAACAATAAACAAACAAATTAATTAATAGTAAAAAAAAAAACTTAGTTTAGCAAGTCACTGATTATCAAATCTAGATTATCAATGTTTGTTTCTTGTGGTAAATTTCAAGCACGCGAACCTTGCCATGTCTGTCACGCCGGGACAATCCGCTTTTATAACGAGAATCACACAAACGGGCTTTCATTCAGTTTCTGTTTGTCACGCCACCGTGCACGAAATCAGAAAATTTGAGGAATTTGTTTGCATTCTCTGGATAAAAAGTTAAAGAAACGTTGATTTTTTGGAGCTCTAAGTTTTAAATATATCTTTTTGGGTTGTTTCTAGTTTTTTGGGCAATCAAATTCCTAAAAAAGCAAATATGTGGAATTGCAGCGCGTAAGTGCGCCACAGCATAAAAGGCTTCTGGTGAGTGAATGAGTATTTCTTTATTCTTTATTGTGTAGTCGAGAGCGGTGCAACGTGATTGGAGATTGCCTGTCCGGGTGCCTGACCTTCATGGGTCCTTTATGACACTGTATGTCTGTTGTCGTGTCACAGACGATCACAATCCCTGCTGGCACTGTATCATTTTCATCAACACGTGTATTCGAATCGTTGCTTCGCCTGGCTCTCAAACTCGCTAACCATGGCAAGAAACGTTCTCGCTTTCATCAAGTCAAAATTTTCTGCTTGGATTGTTTTTTCGCTAGGGACAACTAAAAAAGATGCGTTGACACCATCGTTGTGTTACACTTAAGCCCTGATTGTCCAGGTCATTTGATACCGATCACGTCTATCACATCATCCCAGACGACAAGCATGTTATTACACAGAAACACAATACAAAACTTTATTGATTACTCTCTCTGGGGTGTGATACCCTAGATGGGCCGAATTGCGTGGCATTACCTTTCCGTCTAGCACACACAAGACCAGAGGCTGTTCATTGAACCTTCATGCTTCAGCCCTATTGAGGTATTTGGGTTGAAAAGATGGGGTTCTTTGCCTCCAGAATAGCGGTAACTCTCTTCCTCACGTTATGGATCTGCAGAACACAAGGACAACACGGCGGCATGGAGAGTATGAGTAAGTTGCATTCTCCGATTTTCGTCTATCTGCATTTTTCTTCAAGCGCTTTAGTGCGGTCACGGACGACTCTGGTAAGCGATTC
>OMLO01000517.1_pt1 | contig 25209 bp, 24 predicted proteins | sample 1674811 | NCBI WGS metagenome assembly OMLO01 (sample SAMN06265003, study PRJEB25207) | coral metagenome | isolation source: Coral host | place: Mexico:La Bocana,Puerto Morelos, Mexico | collected 2008-11-13
AGCATTGGTGCATATCATCTACACTCCCTACAACTAACAACCCCCCCTGGACATAGGCCGGGCCTCAAAAGGAAGCCGGATCGTCTTCCAACCATCAATTTTTAAGGTGGGAAACATGTTCGTTTCAGGGAGGCTATTGGATCCAACCACAAAATGCCAACAAAGAAACTTGCAAAATCAGCTGTGACAGTCTAGTTGGTGGTCGAACCACCCATCTGATAAAGATATTAGTCACAATGGGAATCTTCTCCAAATAGGGGTGAACATGAAAAATATTTGAAGCCAACACCTAGCAATGCGTCTCAAAAACTTGGCAGTCAAAAAGACAAGGAAGCAAACCCGGGAACTTCCTGGTATAGTATTATAGGTACCAAGTCTTAGCCCTTTTGCATGCTACAGAAATCGGGCATTATCTTTATCCGGCTGAGCGCAGCATGTATTTTATCCCCACTGATCCTAGGGTGGTGATCACATGGATACCCTGTGATCATCAACAGGATTGGAACGCATGCCGAGGATTCTGCGCTATGAAAATGCTGCCGGAAACAAGAACCTTCTGAGAACCTAGCATTATGTGCCCATCATGGTTGAAGTTCAGAGTTGATGTTTGCAAATGTTCATGTAAAAACTTCCCTGTGATTTTCAGGATTCTGGGGTTCTGAACAGCTCCTCATTTCATAGGAAAATACATCATCTCTGGCGACCATTTGCTCCCCGAACATCGCAGGGTAGATAAAGGTTCATATACTGTACTTGATGTCTCAGCTAATGGTTAATTGGTGGTTTGGGTTGGTGGTTTGGGATTCCTAGGGTACCCACAAGTGAGAATCCCTTTCATAAGGGGATCCCACCAACCCAAACCAGCATCTGAATGTCACCCTCGTGAAAAACATCTTCAAATAGCGGATTTCTGAGAAAGCCAGGTGATGGGATATGGAAATATAGATTTTCCTGACTAAGATTAAATCATCCCATAACATCCATGGGAATGGTATCTTTCCCTACATTTACCATAAAAATCAGCCATTCATTGATCTAGGTCAATATATATATATATATTTAAATGGATCAACTGATGAGCTCGCCTGAGCTCCAACCAAATGGCGACTCACTAATCGGCCGACACCTTTTGATTCCCTGAGCCGGAGTTGCCTCAAAGGGGTCCACACTACATGCAAGGATTGCTAAGTGAAATGGAAAGACCATGGGGATCACTGCTTTCAAACTCCCCAAACTTAAAGAAACAAACAAACAAGAATCCACAGAGAGCCTGCAGCGACTCCGTCGCCCTCTCTTCATAGAAGCAACTGCATCACCACAAAAAGATGACGGTGCTGGTCAATCCAATTCTTACTTGCTAATCCGTTGATCCAAAAGTCAAAGAAGGATCATGGCTCAAAAAGCTGGGTTCTACTTCTTGTCGACTGGCACCTTCTTCTTCCGAATCTGATTGGAACCCGGGAACGTTTGGTGCGAGTTCGGGCACACGCGCTCCTTGGTATAGTCCACCGCTTGCAGAAACAAGGAGAAATCTTCAAAGCGGCCACCTTTTTCTTCACTCCATGAGTCCTCACCCAAATGAGGTAGTCCATGAACTCGGGATCAGCGATGAGCTCGGCATATGACATTCCCAGGTGTACCACCTTCGGAAGTTCGCAGAGGGTGGTGCTCCAATCTTCCATATCCTTCTCATTGGGGGGAATTTTGACTCCTCCAACATTGACCAGAGGGATATGCACTCGAGTCTTTCCCACTGAACCATCAGTGGAGGACTTGGGCTTCTCAGTTCCAGGCTTCTCGACTTCGTACTGCACGAAGGGCTCGATATGCTCAAATTCCTCCTCCAGGCTCACTTCAGACTCTGGCTTGCGACGCTTAGAGGCGTCTGTCATCGCTCCATATCCTTGTGCATCGGCTGCGGGCTCCAAACCTGCAGCTTGCATTCGCATCAGCAAGCTGGTCAAGGTGCGAGCTTCATCCGCCGACAAGGGTGCATTGGGGCTCTTAGACAAACTCATTGTCACAAGAAAGGAGACAATCGACAATTGAAAAGGCTCCAAGTAATCAGTTCCAACTTGAACCAGCAGCTGAGTCCAGCTTGAGGTCAAGACACGACACTCAAGTGAGTGTTCTACCCTTGGTGTGACGTGATTACTTACGCAACTCAAAAAGTCAGGTCTTTATACAAAAACGAATTCTATGCGTGTGGAATCTAACCTTTGGACACAAACTTTTATACACTTTCCGGCACTTGGTGTGATATGACATGACACACTGAGAGGCTTTCAAGGAAAAGAGAGACTATACACTGCACATGAAAGAAAGACGATCTCAGTTTTGGCAAGTGGAAACGACAACTCACTACCCCTCAGATTAACGAAACATCAGGCATGGGCAGATCAACTTTGGATGGTGAGTTTCTTGTGGCAGCTTTGTGTTTACGAAGCTCACGTTCAGCCTTTTTCCTATCCAATACAGTATCTTCGTCTGCCAGCTGATATCGGGCTGTGCGGATTACCGATCTCAGCAAATCTAAAGGTTCTCCCTTGTCTTTGGTGAGACCATCCGCTACCATGTGTCCTGTCGGACACCATCTAGGCTCTAATTTTGCTCTTTGAATGCTTTGGCGGATAATTGCAACATCGATTGCAGTTCTTTTATCATCTAAAGGTCCACCGCTTCCAAGAGAAATCAGATGATCGAACAACGATCGGCAGTCAGTCATACCAATTGGACTGCGGCGTAGCAAAACGTCCGCGACTTCGCTCAAATCAAACACGCCATCCATACCTTCAGCCAATAGCAGCAATGTCCATTCAGCAATTCCAGATGCACTAGCAAAAGCTTGTGCTTCTCCTCCTAAGGTTGAGGCCACTACTCTTGGGAGTTTATACGACTTCCAACCAATACAGTGCACTGGGACATCATCACCCTTACTCATGGATTTTGCAGTAAACCCCATTACCCAACCTGCTTGTTTCTTATGTTCACTAGAATTTGCAAATGCAGCATCAGACCAAAAACAAACAGTGAGTTCGTCAGGATCAATGAACGGAACTCTGATCTCTAAATCACTTTGTTGTCGTGCCCGACGAACTGCTTGGTTTGCGGCTAGTAAATGTTGAATGGTTGGGCTTGGAAAGGCTTGCTGTGAAATGGATGTTTGGACTGCTAAATCTGGCCGAGACTGGGATGAAACCCAGCCAAGGGCACCATTCACTGCTCTAAGGGCGGCTACTTCTCGATCCGTGGCTGGAAGCCAGGGTTTCTTTGATCTTTCTTTGGAAATAGTGATGGGCCTGATGTGTTCTGCATATTCTTTCTGATGGTATGTGATCTCAAAGTTCTCATGTTGAGTGTATTGGGTACCCAAGAATTCACCTCCTCGAGACCTCCATTTTCGAAAGGGAAATCAAATCTACAAAAAGGCAATGGCTTGGTCATAACACTTACCACTTCCACCGGTTATGGTGTCATCAACATGAGCTCCCAGCACACCTTCGAGACGACCAGTACTTCCATAACAGAAGTAGAGGCAGGCATCAAATTTTGATTTCACAAAACCGGCGGACTGAGCAACAGCATCGAACTCTTTATACCAATTGCGGGGGGCGTCATTTGCTCCATAAATGTTTCCTAAAACCTGCACTAGGCTTCCTGATGGGATGCCCGGGACTCCCCCTGCAAGTAATTCTGCAAAAACTGGATTCTTAAGAGCTTGATCACGAACATCAGCTTCTAAGAAAGCTCCTTTGATATCTCCCAGGTTCATTTCCCATTTATGACTAACAATCAGCTGCAAGACTACGCTACGTGCCAACTGGGACAAGGTTGGTGAATGACACTTACCCGAAACTATCTTTGTGATCAAATCCGGGTCATGATGGCCACGAAGACACCACCTAGCTTTGATCTTACTGGTCTGGTCTTCAACCTTATTCGTGACAACGAAGCGACTGGTCATGATCCTATCTGGTTTGTCAACTGTAATCTTACCTGCTTGCTTTGGGGGAATGACTTTCAAGGCTTTCTTTTCTTCTTGCAAGGTGTGAACGAACTCGATTACCTTTGCGTCATCAATTTGTTCTTGCAAAGCTGGTGGGTTATTGGAATGGTGCAGCTCAGTCTGCATACGTTTCTGCAAGAAACCTGCTACCAAGGCTTCGGCATTCGGCACAGAACGAAGCTCAGCAAACAGGACTTCCGAGCGATCATCGTGTTTTGCAGCTTTGGCACTAGGGCTGCCGGAAGGTTCACGGCTGGCACTTCTCTTCTCACGACTTTCGTTGGACACTTCTTCCATTGCTTCTTGAAAATCATCAAGAAAAACACTAGGAGGTCTTATGAGTACTTCAGAGGAATTGGTGCTGTCACGATTCCTAAAACGAAGAGGGCCGTAGCCATGAGCTCGACTGGAGCTGGCACTTGCTGACTTATCATACGGCATCGCTCGAGGAGCTGAGGTCTCAGCTGGACTTGCTTCTGGGGCTAACTCACTTGCATCAAACAGTTGAACATCTTCACTGGGTGGTTGTGAAATGCTTGACGGCTGTCCCAACCCGGTATTCTGATCAGAACTGGAAACTTCAATTTCAAACCAGGTTTCGCCTAACCAGGGTTCCGCTTGAAGCGGCTGTGTTGCTGCTTCTGGCATGGACCATGGTCTATCAACATTATCTCCTGGCCTACCTTGCACGATGGTGTTTCTCCAGTCTTTCAAACGAAACTCAGAAAGAAAGGGATCATCGGATGCTGGCATAAATCTACCTACTCTAAGTCGATTATGAACACGAACACAGAAATTTCCCCGACGCTCCCAAACATCTATGGCACCAGCTGCTTGATTTGGGATCTGATACAAATCAACTGATGGGGGTTTCTCTTGATTACTCAAATCGACATACTGACTACCAAGTAGGTTATTGCCCTCTGAAATCAAGTCCGAAATTCCAAGCAACTCTCTTCCATCGCTTTGGGCAACAGCTCTCTCTTCCAGAGTGGCATGTCTCAAATGCTCAGGTGTAACTTTGAACAAATGACGACGATGAAAGACCAGGACGTTCCTACCGATTTTCCCCATGACTATTGCCGTTCCAAACCACCTACCCCCGACTAAACGAACTCCATTCATATACTTTTGGGTTCTCCAGTAATGAACAAAATCCCCCGCAACGAAATCTCTTTCAACCCTGGGTCTGGCATTGAGTGCTTCACGAAGAGATCTGTCGTCCTGACTCGTAGCTACGGCACTTCTGGCAGCTGCACGAATTGCAGATGTTCTTGCTGATTGATCATCAAACAAAGGACTGGTACCCGCTACTGGATCAGGATTATCTTGAATTAAATCTTCGGGGACTCTAGGGTTTCTACCGAAAACATGCTGACAGGGACTCAACCCTTTACTATTCAACATCTCATTTTTACTGTTCATGGCGTGGAAGATGCATTCTTCATACTCCAATTGGTTTTGAGGTTGAACTTGATCAATGAGTTTCTGTAAGATGACTTCAAGCAAATGACCGTGCTTCTCAACCTTTCCCAATTGATTATGAGCTTCGGCTGCTGTGGTAAGAACACGAACACCTTGCAATTCCAATGGATCAACAAACATATCAGCGATATTGGTGCGTGCTGGATCACAGATAACTTCCACCGGTACCCCTGCCCACGATTGCCACCTCAAACGAAACAGATCCTTCAGAACACTGGCCGTTTCAGTTTCGTAAAAGGGGACGACAACCTGAAAACTTGATGCATAGTCGACTATGTTCAAACCTTTTATCTTTTGATTTTCCTCCCAACCTGGAAACAATTTCACATCAATGCCTATTCTGTGCTTGAAATCTATTATCTGATGCGACGAAGCTGGAAGGCATGGTCCAGGGTGCTGGCGGTTATCACAAACTGAACAGCTGAACTCACTTGCTAGCTGCAATGCCCGGTCTGATCCACCTGCGTTTCTCAATACTCTCATTAGGTTTCTATTGGTGGGATGTCCTAGGTTATTATGAACCTTCCTCAGTGATGACTTAATTTGCTCATCGGTGATGGACTCGGGTTCTGCTGCTAACACTTCGGACGCTTCTTTGGAAAGAGACTCACAGGGTTTCTCAGAGGTCTCCTCTGAGTACAAGACAGACGGAGATGGTGAAAGATGATCAACACAGGATAGCCAACGCTCACAAAATTCTGTTGTATACCTAGCTGTCTTTGCACTCCTAAGTTCCCCATCCAAACACTTCCCTTCCACTAGTTGATGTTCCGGATGTCCTGGACACTGGGCTGCTAGATGAACCATGTCCGCATGAGACACCGCAATTCCAGTAGGCTTTCGAATGGGTAGGCCAGAATCGGGACAGCAAAGTCCATAGGCGCAAAGATCCACTCGGCACAAGTGCATACGACGAAGAAGTTTCGCCATAGGTGGATACTTCCACAGATCAGAGCTCCATGGATGTTCGATCAGGACTCTGCCACCTCTCTTCAATTGTTGTCTGGCCTCCTCCACCACAAACTGTGCTTGCTTCTTGGCGACCTTCTTGTTGCGACACTGTTCAACCAAGGACAGCTTGTTGCGGTTGAGACGATACCATCCACCCCAGTGCTTGCATTCAGGACAGCACACCAGGAGCTCGGGTTGCTCACGGGCCAATTCTTGACTCACCTGTTGCTGAACCTTCGGCTTCGTAAGATCCCAACCTTGCAGAAGATCATAGGAGAGACCTCGGTGACCTCTCTTTGGCAGCCACATCAGCAAACCGTGGTGGTGAGAACAGCTCAGCGACTTTGCAGTTATCTTTCTCATTCTTCTTCCAAGCTAGATGATTCACCATGAGACAGCGACTCTCACGGCAAGTGACCTTGCCCTTCGGGAACTGTGACAACTCGGTCTCCAACTCATCAAGGACCTTCTTGGTGGATGTGACCTCGTCAAAGTGTATGACGTCCATCTCGTCCGGGACCTGCTCAAAGTCAGTCACTTTGTTATTCTCAGTCACATGATCGGTGGACAAAACCTCATTGCTCTCGGAAAAGTCCATCACATTGACAATGAATTGACCAGCTGAGTTCACCTGGACGGGACGTGACTCTCTTCCTTTCAGAGTCAACGTCTCATGCTCAAAGTCCAAGGATGCACCCAAGCTCTTCATAGCAGACCTGCTAAGAAGGAGGGGTGCATCTCCTTGGATCACTGCTGCCTCGATGTGTCCATCTTGACCATGGATGCCGACGGGGATAGTAGCTGTCTTCTCAGACAGCTCTTCCTGTCCATTCCCAAATCGGAAAAGGTTCTGACTCTTCTTCAACGTCGGAACTCTCTTGCCCTTCTCCTTCAGCAAGTGAAAAACCTGACCAAGAGTTGCTTGACCAATCAAAGTCCTGCCACATCCTGAGTCGATCACCCCAAAACCTGGAGAGGAGATGAGCATGACCTCTTCAGCGTTGATGACAGTAGCCGCGCCAGAAGTTGGGAGAGACCAAACCACCGCTGCGCCAGATGCAGACGGTTTCTCAGTCTTCTTATTTGGGCAGTTCCGAGCCCAATGTCCCACCTTGTGGCACTTGAAACACTTGCTCTTGGTCTTCAGCTCCGAGACCTCGTTGGCAAAGGCTCGCTTCACAGCACTGACTTGGCCAAAGCGACGGCTTTTCTGCAAACGAGAGATCTCTGATCTCTTACTCTTTCCAGCTGGCAGCGAGGATCTCCACAACATCCTCCTCGTTGAAGCACTCATTGTCTGCCTCAACTTCCGGGGATGCGACACCATGCTCACTCAGGAAGGCTTCCACTTCCTCGAACACCACTGCATCAGCTGGATCATCAGCTTCCTGGCTGACTTCCGTTGATCCAAACTCTTCTTGCACCAGAAAGGCAGAAGCACCTTTCCGACTTCCTTTTGGTCCTGCTTTAAAGTCTGGAAAGCAAGACCTCATTGCCACCATCATTGTGTCGAACTTCATGTCTCCCTGATTCTTCGCAGTCACTATGGCTCTCTGATCCTCCGTCAAGCCTGACTGATGAAGAACGATCCAGCCTCGAGCCTCCGGGGGAAACTCGACATTGACCTTCCTCCTGCAGCGAGAGAAGGTATCTTGGACCCGTGAGGTCCAGGCTGCCATTGATTCACCTTCTCGAGCACTGAGCTGAAACACCTCCTTGAGTGACTCAGCCATGTGATCATGCTGCAGCTTGTCTGGAAACCTGGCATCAAGGGCCGTCCAAATGGCCTCATCGCCATTGTCGGCTGCCAGCTCATCCAAGGTCAGATGTTCAACTGCTTCCAGAGCAGTTCCATCCAGAAGACAGTAGACAAAAGGACCCTTCTGGGTCTTGGAGAGGTCCTCGGTGGCCATCATCTTCGCCTTAGCCCAAAGTTTCCACTGGCGATAGGCCTTGCCATCAAGGTTATCACCATTGAATCTTGCTGTTGTTGTTCTGGTGCCCTGGTGCCCTTTTGTATGCCCAATGTTTTATCATGTTTGGGTCATTGATATCTTTGCTGTGAAGGAGCTTTCTGCTGTTCCATGGTGGTGATGTGACCTGTTTTGATGTCATGAAGTTGCTTGTGGGGTGAGATGAAGTAATTTGTGGAAAACCATACGCATTGACATATTTGGCAAACTTAGTGCTATAATATTTCTGGGGGTATAAATATGATAATCCTAATTAAATATTCAAATATGTATATTAAAGTAATACTTTGCACTTTTTTGAAAAGATATTACTTCTATTAAAATTTTGATTATTATTATTATTATGATTTTTTATTTTTCTTAATTTATTATTTCCTTTATTTTTCTCTTCTCCCAGCGTTGCGATGAAGTCTCAGTCTCACTGACTTGGTTCCTTCTCTTCTTGCTGCAAGTCTTCTTAGTCCTAATCCTCATCCTTAGTTTCTTCCTCCTCAGCCTCTTCCTCTTTGGGTTCGCCTTCCTCTCTCTGCCACAAACGTTCCATGTCCTTCCAGGTCATTTGAGGAGCAAGAACTTTTGGCTTCACACCATCGTCAGAAGTGATTTGGCAAATCTCTTCGGAAGCTTGATCACGGGCACGATGCGCAGCATTCATGATGTCCCGGAGACCCTGCAACGTTCCCTCTACCTGAGCTTTGCTGAGGTTCATCCTTTGCAGCAAACCGTCCTTCTCAGTGACCTTGTCATCAAAATCATCGAAAATGATCATGGCCTGCATTGAAAGAGTGGCCAACTCTGACAGGTCCTTCACGGTCTCCACTAACTGAGGCACAGCTGCCATGCTGCAACGGCAACGGTCAAAACTTCCAAGGGATTACTTTGAGCCACACGCACCTTCCAACAACAAGGCTGTTGCAACAGGATGACATTACGATTACACAACTCTCTGAGCAAAGACTTGTCCTTGTTCCTTCAAAGAAGACACATTGAGTTCAGAAACCCAAGGCAAGTGCACTTCGGACACTGTACTTTGACAAACCTTTCAAACGTGAGGCAATTGAATTTTTCCCTTGCTCGTCTCAGTTTGTCACAGATCCATCAGCCGACAGTACTGAGCCGATGGTTGGTGCCGCAGCATTGCCTAACCTAGCCACACACAGGGCCAAAGCAAAAGTTGGCAGGGCTTTCGAGCTACTTCAGAAAAGGCCACGCTCAGTCTTCGCTGCGTGAGCCTTGCAAAGTTGTAAGCACACTTTGCCCCCAAGCTCAGCCTGCAACCTCCAACCGTTCACCACATGGCAGACGAAGTGCCGCTTCCTTCTTCATCGTCACTCTCCTCCTTTTTGGCCTTCTTTTGTTTGTTCTCCTTCGCCTTGTTGGACGACTTCTTCTCTGCTTTTTCTTCTTCCTTCGTCTTCTTCTCCTTTTTCGCTTTCTTCGGTGGCTTCTTTTCATCGGAGCCTTCTTCGTCTTGTTTGCGCTTCGGAGGTTTCTTGTCACTTTCCTTTTCCTTTTTTTCCTTCTTCTCCTTCTTTTCCTTCTTTTCAACGCCTTCCTCTTCCTGGTCCTCATCCTTCGCAGCCGCCTCAGGTCGGAAGAAGGTTGATCCTTCACGACTGAGTTCGCTGAGCACAAAGTCGGTGCAGAGCAACTCCAGGTGCTTGGCGTGGCTTTCTGTGTGAACAACAGCAAGGCATTTTGTGCGAGCTGCCAAGCAAGCCTTGAGAAATTCGCCCTGGCCTGGGCTAAGATCTACCACACTTGTGGCACTATAGCTGCTGATGAGTTCACCATACAGCTCCATCGGCACAATGCAAGATGGAAACACAGCTTCTTCTTGCTCCAGCGCCAAAGTAGCGTCGCGGCCATCAACCACAAGGCATCTTTTCTTGTCCAGGATTTCCACCTTCTCTTTCCTGGCGAAATAATTTCTGCAGCGTTGGATTTTTCAACTGAATATTGGGGATTTCAAGGTTGAAAGAAAAAATTCTCCTGGAGACACGCCAGATGCGATCCACTGGCATCGCCGTGATGAAGCCAATGCAATCTCCCGAACTGTAGCCATTGTAGCACTGTCGACGTTTCTCAGGCAGCACCACTCCAAGGCTCTTGTCTGAGTACAGGTTCAGCTCAAGGCGTTGGCTGTAAGAGTGGCTTCGGACTTTCTTCTTGCGGGCACGGATGCTTTCCTACAGAAAGCCGTCCCAGCTTTCAGAAATATTTTAATTTAATAATGTAAATTTATCATCACAGCGAAGCAGTGTTGTTAACCCTGGCCTCGTTGAAGCAAAGCCAGACTGTCTGAGAGCAGCTATCTTTCAACCAGGTCTTCTGCCACACATTAAGAGGATCCAGCACTGCAGCGACCACTGCTTCGCCAGGAGCATTGCACTTGCCATGCTTGTCAGCTTGCGCGCCCAGGCCCAGAAGGGCAGAGCCAAGAAGCTTGTTCACCACAGCCTCATCTGGGCGCCAAGCTTTGCGAAGGCCATCCTGAGCTCCAGGTCCAAGTCCTTCTCCAAGCAAACTGGTGTCCAAGTGGACAAGGACGCATGCCTTTCCAACTTCGCCCACTGGAAGCTCTCCTTTTTCCACCGTTGCCACCACAGAAGCACTGCTTGCCGCCTCAACAACTATGTTGCAGTACATCCGAACCGTTTGGTTCGCCACAGCTTTCCAGTACATTGGGCTGTTTTGAGGCAAGCTGTTTGGTGTCTTGCGGGCTTGCTTGAGCAAGTGTTCAGGGCAGTTTTCTTCAACTTCTGAGTTGTCTTCACTCTTGGCACCTTCCAGTGCCTGCAAAGCCGCCTTTTCCTCGGCAAGCTCGTTTTCTCTTCCAGAAATCACCTCTTTCCATGCCTCCTGGATCGTCTCCATCTCATTCAGGATTTCAGGGTGGCTGTTTGGCTTCATGGCCTGCTTCATCACATTGTCGTACTTTTTCAAGAAGACAAGTTCGTGGAGGAAGGTGAGGGCTTCCAAAGAAGATTTTGCGAGTGCACCTTGCCAACTGACGTTGTCCTGTGTGTTTGCACGTGCACTGGGAGGGTCACGCATGCGCTCCTTCAACAGGGTTCGGTCTTCGTCTTTCAGCTTTGCCTGCACTGCCATGATGTCCAGGATGTAGGACAAAGCCCGCCACTTGAACTCGAAGAGATGGATCAAGCCAGGGTTGGATCCGCTACCAACGATTTTGTCTTTCGACACCTCATCGTGAGGCAGCAAACCATGGCAAAGCAAGTCGTCAAAGAGCTGGAAGATGAACCGCCTGGATGCCAAACAGCTGGGCCGCTGAGCCAACTTTTCCAGCTTGGACATGCTGTTGAAGCAACTCTCCGAGCCCTTTGCGGCTTCTTGCCTCATCACGATCTCTGTGATGACCTCGTCAGAGTGGAGCTTGGCGACAATGGTCCTTGCTGCCTTGAAGTTCCATTCTGAGTAGTTGGACACATCCACGGAAGAGTCGCCTTCACCTTTCATTGCTGTTTGAAGGTGCTTTGACTTCAGGAGTTGCACCACCTCGCCCTCATGAAGCTTTCGGCCCTCCAGCTTTTCCATCATTGCCTTCCGATCGTCAATGGTGAAGGAAATTTGATTTTAAGGCTCAAAACACTTCAAAAAAACATCTTGGACAGCCGAGCCTGCAGGTGAAAAAGTTCTGCTGCGTTCTGCCAAGCAGTCCTTGTCAAGCTCTCGTGCTCTTGCTGGATCATCTGACGTTTGTTCAGTGCGTGAACCCAAACATCACCTTCAGGGCAAGCCACCATGGACACTGGCACGCCTGTCCTGATGGAAGCAGAGGGTGAGTTTTTCAAAAAAGTGTATTACATATTATTGTATTGAAATTATTCAATAAAATTATTATTATAAAGAAAATATTTTCAGGCAAGCTGCAACGCTTGGAGCCAGGCTTGCTTGGTGGAAGCAGTGGCGCTAGGGTCACCCAACTCTACAGCTGCTTTCAGAAAGACCGCGTGGACAATCTCAAGAGGGCTGATCATGACCAGGCCACTAGGCTTGTCTGTCAAAGCTGTTGAATCCACCTGCACTTCTAAAAGCTTCTGGAAGAAGTTGTGGCTCCTGCTGTCGGGGAAGTAAAACTCGGCCAGCTGGGCCACACGAGCTCTGCTAAGCGGAACCCCAGGAGCTGGTGACTTCCAAACGTCAAGCCAGAAAAGATTGCAGCTGGAGATATACACTCCATGGCTGGCCAACGCCACCATCGCTTTGTCCAAGCTGTATGGGTCCTGCCCATGTGAAACTAAATTAAATTAAAAAATCGAATTTTTCTTGCGTCAAACATATTATCTAAAATCGAGGGTCCTGGATGCCACTCTTCTCATCGACTTTTGCAGCAATTGGTGGTGGAAGCTTGTCCTTCAAGTTGTTACCAAGAGCTTTGTGGATCACTGCAAGGTCTTGCTTCAGCAACTCAAAGTAGTCCCCGTTGCAGTTGGAGGTTGGGGTCTCCAGAGAACCCGCAGGAGTTCCAGCGCTGGCACCTTGCTTCCCGATCAAACGGGAAGATGCCTTGGAAGCTTTGCCCTTTGTTGCAGTCTCTGCTTGTTTCTGCAAACTCTTGTCGTGCTTGCCTTGTTGGATCACGCGTGTCAAGCGTTTCCTTTCCTCTGCGCGCTTGAGCAGCTTCTCCTCCTCTGCCATTTCAGCAGGCAACGAACTGTCGAAGGCAGCCACATCCTGATCCACCTGTTTCTGCTCAGCTTTGTTCAAACGCCAAGCTGACGGCCCATTGCTTGGCATGCTTGCAGAGGTGCTCCGACACAGGGTTTGCCAGTAACGGTTGGTTTAAGCCAAAAAGTTCCTGACAGAACCAGACAGACTAAGTGTCAAGTTTGAAACGGTTAGACAGTTTGTCGGGCACTGTTCAAGGCTTAAAGCTTAGGCCGCACTTTTTTCAATGCGGCACTTCTGATGTCTTAGGCCCAAAGTTTGTCTACCATTTCAGCAGCATCCTTGCCCGGTGATACTTTTGACCACGGGTCTCGCATTTTCACCGTCTTCGGCCACAAAGACACAGAGGACAAAGCTAAAGGCAACAAACGCATCAACACATTGATGCTCATTGAATCACCCAGAACTCCCATTACTTGTTTCTCTGCGGCTTCTTCAGTTGAATGTTTGCTTTTCCGCCGCAAAAAAGCCACCATCGCTCCATACAGCTGAGTAGGCACCCCTTGAAGACGGGCGCATTCCACGCCACTGAGCCTGCGCAATTGCCTTGGCAAGTAGTAGCCCTTTTGAAGGCACCTGCCTCGGGTCAAGCATGGGCAAACATCATCTCGCGTTTTGCTTTGCCACTTTGCGCTGGAGCCAACGTCCAGGACGACATTCTCGGTCCAAATACCTTTGCCATACTTCTCCTCATAGGAAGCCAGGTCAAGTTTTTCCTCGCCTTTTTCGGAAACATCCAGGAAATGGACTAGCTTTGAACATTGGGGCAACGGTTTTGGAAATCGAAAATGGACCTGGACCTTTGCTGCTGACCTCAAAGCCACAAAGTATACTCGAGAGCGGCTGTTCGGCACCCCGTGTTCCTTTGAGTTCAAGACCTTCATGTAGACTTTGTACTTCAAAGCAGCAAAGGTTTTTTTCATGACCTTGTGCGTAGATTGATGTTTTTTGTTCAAAAAACCGGCAACGTTTTCCAGGACCACAACTGACGGTTTCCATTTTGCTATGTACTTCAAGCCTTCGAACACCAGGAGGCCTCTTCCTTTACCATCTTGCGCACCCTTCTTTTTGCCCAAAGCGCTGTATGCAGGGCAGGGAAAGCCTGCAATGTAAAGATCTGAGGCCTGGGTTGCTTCGAGAGAACGATGAAACAAATCCTTCTCCACGGCGTTTCCATTTGTTGGCATGTGGCACTCGCGATGAACACATTGCATCATGCATCTTTTGGTTGCATCCATTTCGCTGCCACCAACAAAGTCCATATGCTCAGACGTCAGGCCCAGAAGCCTCAGAGCTATCAACTCCGAAGAAATCCCAGCGCAGTCTGAGAACACTCGTAGTTTTCCAGAAGGTGCCATTCTGGGCGGTCGCTTGTTTTTGTGTTCCTTCACGAAAGCTCGTAAAGCCTCCACGTGTTTCTCCAGTTTCTGCTTTGTCAGAAGTTTTTGTATGTTCTTCTTAGCTCCACTGGCAAGAAGTAAAAGTTGCTATGCTGCTAGAAGTGTCCTAAAAAAATATTCTTGTGATGATTTGTCATGATCGTTTGACAAGGTGACTATTATTGACAAATTCTCAATATCAGTCTTGATGCTATTATCATTTGCTGATTGATTTTTGATTCAGTGTGCCAAAATGGATTAACTATTCATCTGGTGGAAACCTATCACTCCGCTATCTGAGCCCGGGCTCGGAGCGCGAGAGGTTCTGAGCGCGAGAGGATAGTAGCAAATCCCTACCCCTGTCTCACACACGGAGCCCGGGCTCGGAGCGTGAGAGGGTGGTAGTAAAACGCGAGAGCATGCTAGGAATGTTGGTTTGCTACCCCCTTCTCACATTTTGCTACCCTCCTCTCACACACGGAGCCCGGGCCCGGTGCGCGAGAGCATAGTAGCGATTTGCTACCCTCCTCTCGCACTGGGAGCCTGGGCCCGGAGCGCGAGAGGAGGGTAGCGAATCCCGCATCCGCATCGCACTTTTTTCCACCCCAGACTCCAAGTCAGCTAGGTTTTTCCCAGCAACTTATCCCCAAAGCAGCTTGGCAGTTTAGCCTAGTTCGAAGCTGCGACCAAAAAGCTTCCCTCAAGTGATTGGCACTTCTGGGTCAAGTACCGAACGAAGGCTGACTTGTCGAAGACGTGGTTCGCCTTCCTTTTCAACCGGCTCTTAGCTTTGTCTTTGTTGGCCACCAAACATATGGAACGTTTTTTGTCCAGACGTTCTTCTTTCAGTTTCTGCCACCCATGCGTGCTCACAACATGGCCCAGCGCGGCCAGAAAAGCAACGTGTTGCGAACGAAAGGCTTCAGAGCAGTGAATGCCACCATGCATGGCCTGCAAACGTCGGAAGCCCTCTCTTTGGTACTGAATTTTCCAACCAGCTTCACCATCGAGCAGGTCTTTCGAGAAAAGGCAGCCCCCACAAGCCACAGCCAGCAAGTAAGTCTTGTCCGAGACATTCGAGTCGCAGATAAAGACAGAAGCTTCCCGCGGATCCTGCTGCAGGATTTTGGACTATTGCCATAATTTATTATATCTCTGCAAACTTTGTCAAAGTTTGTTTTGGGGGAAAAAAATGCTTGAAAGGGCCAAGCAACGGGTGAACGCACCAAAGGAGCCACAGCTTGTAAGGAAACACCAGCTGCACACCAAGTTTTCACCGCACCCAAGGACTTCCAATTCCAAAGTTGCGGCCTCGAAGTGTTTTTCCAGCACATTTTGCTCAAAGCCATTTTTTCAATTCTTTTTTCGTCTTGCTGTAAAGATTTACGTCTCTTTGCAGCTGATTGAGCAAAAGGCGCTAGCCCTTCATCTTCTCGTAAGAGATAGCCATTGTCTGCTGCTTCAGTCGCCCTGTCCAGCCGCCTTTTCCTTTGCAAAGCTAGCTCTTTCACTTGTTTGGCAGACTCTGGCAAGTCGTCTCTGGAAGGTGTCTCTGGCAAAGCAGCCATAGCTTTTTGCAGTGACCTTGTTTTGTTTTGCAACCAAGTCCTTTCTGAGGATTCTTTTTTGGCTTTGGCCACTCCCTTGTCCATCCTGCGTTCTTTTTGCTTGCCTTTGTAGGTTTTGACACTTTTTGCATAAAGTATGCGAGCCCCAGCAATGATCTTCCGTTCGTCATCCATGTTTGTAATGCCCAGGACGCTCATGCACCTGCGTTCAGTGTCCGCAGCCTTGGGACCAAAACGTCCTTCGTGAAAACATCGATCTGCTTTCGAAAAGTGCTGCTCCACTCCAGACCTTTCGGGCAGTATGAAAAAGTTCATACAAAGATTAATCTTCAGAAAGTTCAGGGTGGGAAAAAAAATTCAAACATCACACTTTTAAAAATATAGTAGCCAAATGACGAAGAAGGGCTCCAGCAAACATAGGCTTGCAAAGCTTTTTGCAAATACTTGGCAGGGTATTTGCTTCTGGTGTGATTGTTCTTTTGGGAATGCTTGTAAGCTTCTTTCCAAGCTTCTCTGTTTCCCATCTGCGAGCCACATTTTTGAGCCAGGGCCACAGGACGTAGTGTTTCCCATTCAGCTTTCAACCCGCTTGGGTCGATGTCAAGAGCCAAGGCAATGCGACGTAAGCATTGAGAAATCTCTTCCTTGGTTTGACTTTCTTTCCGCCGATTTCCATTGCTATCCTCCTCGAGGTTGAAAACCCGCATCGAATTGAAAATGTCAAAGTGGGGGAATTCTGCACGGCAGACAGCTTCACAAACTTTGACCCAAGGTTTGAACTCCTGCAAAGCACTTTGGGCGGCTCCATCTTGCAAAACCAGTTGCCGGCACTGTCCCATGGTGGACGCATACAAGGCACCAGATTGCAGGATAGACTTCATATGCTTTGCATAGCCCTCTATCTCCCAAGCCCGACCATGGATGAACTGTGCATGCAGCTCGCCAATGAAGTTGCCAATCTCTTCATTCAAAGATGCAGGGTCCACATTTTCTGCATCCAAAAAACGGGTCAGCTGCAGCAAGGAGTCGGCGGCATCTGCTGCCAAAGCCAACATCAAAAGCTTCTTTGATGTAACGCCGGCCAGCCACTTCCGAGCCCAGGAAGCATCAGCTCGCATTGCCACCACCCGGTGCAAGACACGAAAAAAGCTCTTAACATGAAGCATGATCCTCCCTGCTGGCTTTGCGAAGGAGGCAAAGCGGTGTTTCGCAGCGGACAGGGATGTTGTTTGAGGGCCTTCTCCATGCAACTTGACATCATCAGCAAACCATGACGAAAAAATCTGGGAGTTGAAAATTTTTTGCACCGGCGACTCAGAATCTCGAATCGTTTCTGCAAAAACTTCCTGCAAAGGGCATCCATGAAAACACCGAGAGGCACCCATGATGCAACTTAAAATCCCATCAAATTTTGGCCACCCAGCCTGAATGCAAGGCACTGTTGCCCAAGGTCTTTTGACCAAACGGGTTGATGCATGCGCACTGTCACGACCAACTAGAATCACTTTGGGAAGGAAGGGGTCGCGGTTTTGAGCAGGATCTGCACTTCGTCTGCGTCCTCGCATGATGTTGCTCGCAAGCAATTCTGCAGGATGACAATCAGTTGTCAAGATGTGAACTTTTCTTCTCGCATAATTGAACAATTCACGATCAAAACCTCCATGTGCTTCCAGTTTTTTGCCCAAACGAGGTGGCTTGTATAGTCGGGTGCAAAAAATGCGAAGTGCTTTGGCAGTGGCAGTGACTATGTCTTCAGCGCTGCCTCCTTGCATTCTTATGCAGCCAAGAACGCCATTACAAACTTCCAGAGTGTCATCAGTTGACCGGAACCGGATGAGTAGCTTGCCTTTGCGCTCGTCTCTCATGAGGCACACAGAGGTGGAGTTGGAAAGCTTGTTCCTCCACAGGTCCAGCAAACTTTCTGAGAGGCACCAATGCATCAAAGAAACCCGATCGCTGGCTGAACCTCCATCTCGCATTGACTGGCCCTTCTTCATGTTGGACAACAAAGAAGCAAACTCTAGGGCTGGTGGAGCTTGCAAGATCTCTTCCTCGCTCACATGGCCCTGCATGAAACGCACTGCATCCTTATGTTTCTGGCTTTGCTGATGCCTTTGCAAAGGCCATGATTTGAAGCGAGGGGCTACGTTGAAATTTTCAAAGTCTGCCTTGTCAGAAGTGGTCCTTGAAGGTGCTCTGCATGGAGTGGGTAATGGCCTTGGCCCAAGACTTGTTGACAAAGCTCCAGTTGCTTTGAGGTGTAGAAACAAAGCACAAACAGAGCAACCCAGGCCATACTCTGCATCTCCATCAAAGCGCTGCCCAAAACGAAGCCAAGGAAACTTCACTCTCCACTGTCGGCCTTTCTTGGCCCACAAACATTTGGCGCAAGCTTTGGCGGCGCAGTTTTTGGAGTGGGCCACAGCACGTCTATGACTCCAAAGCCGGACGGGCGGCGCACTAACAGCCACACACTTCCCCATGGTGTAGCTAAAAATTTGAGTTGGAAAAAAGCGACCGGAAACACACAACATCGAGTCAAGTGAAAAAAAAGGGGGAGGGCTGCTACTCAAGAAGGGTCAGAAACAGGACTGCCACTTAAGTGGGAGGACTGCAAGTTTGACTGTTTCAAGTTGACTGCTGTTTGGCCCCTGGGCAAGTACATTGTCAGTAGTAACTTCCAAAAAGCTGGGAAAGAATGCAACTTTTTGGAACCATCTCAAGGTCTGCCTGCTCAGCAGTCAATGCCGATGAAGGCCGTCTAAGTTGAAGGCATTTTTGCCACCTCAGAACCTGCCCGCTCAGTTGTCAATGTTGAAGGCTGCATTGACATCTCTCTGGGCTTGGACGAAGTTCTCCATTTCCGATTCAAAACTCACAGCAGCTTCCCTGGCGATCCTCGCAGACGTCCTCAAGGCTTGCTGGGCCCGGGTAAGAGCTCGACTGAAGGCAATGGCCTTGGCGGTCATGTCATCAACGCGGGCCATCACTGCCAAGTCCGTGGTAGCTCCTGTGGCAGAAAGACCAGTGCCAGGACCTGTTGCAACCTCCTTCGAATCTTCCGAAGAACTTGAGCTCTCAGAGCTGCTTTCTTCCACAGTCTTCTCTTTTCGCCTGCGCTCTCGGCCAGTGTCAGTTGCAGCTGCAGCCTTTCTTTTCTTCTTGTCCTTGTCCTTCACTGCACCACCGCCAGAAGCATGGTTTGGCCGACTAGGCGAAGCTGGAGCTGAAATCACTGCATTGTGAGGCGGTGGTGTGTTGTACCTTGAAACCACCACAGGAGGTGGAGCACCTGCTGACTTGGCCGTCGTCGCTCGTGGAGGATCTTTTGGCTCAGGAGGTCGGCGTGAGCCACCTCGCCGATCTCGATGCCCATCTCGGCCCCCATCTCGGCCATGATCGCCACCATGATCGCCACCATGGTCGCCATGATGCCGCTTTCGGCGGTGACGACCTTCCCCGCCCTCGGACATGTGCGCAAAGGGCCGTGGAAGTCCTAACTACTTGAAGCCAAAAACCTGCTGTCAGGAAAAAAACTGAGTAAGTGAGCTCCATGCTTGCTAACGAGACCGACTGTTTAGACAGCCTGCTTTCACTAAGCCGGTGTTTTTTTAAACCCTTGTTCCCTCCAGACTGGACCTTGTAGGTCACACATTTTTTTCCTCAACACACCAGTCAGGATTTATAGCGTCTCACCCCTGAACTTCCTAAGGCCCGCTTCAGCTTTCACATCACTGTTGGATGTTGAACGTCTTGTTCACCTCACGCTGAGCCGCCACAAAGTTTTCGAGCTCGCTCTCGAAGGACACCGCAGCCTCTCGCGCTATGGGGGCTGAAGTTTTCAGCGCCTGCTGAGCACGAGCCAACGCCCGGCTAAAGGCCATTGCCTTAGCAGTGAGGTCGTCCACCTTGCTTGCTATGACAACCTGCGTCTCGTCAGTCGGCCCTTTGTCCTTAGCTTTGTCTTCAGACTCCGAGCTGCTGTCATCAGAGCTGCTAGGAGCAGCTGGCACTGGAGCTGGACGTGAAGCTTCTGACCTGCGTCGTCGTTTGCGACGAGTCCGGGAGGCTTCTCTGGCACCACTGGCTTCTACTCGTCCTCCAGCATCACGCGTTTCTCCTTCATGGCCACGTCGGGTATGAGAATCCACAGGCCCAGCGATTGCTGCATTGGCAGGTGGTGGATGGCTTGCACCCCTAGCAAAGCGAGGAGCCACCACACCAGCAGGAGGAGCTGGTGGTCCAAACTTGGCTGTTGTAGCTGCAGGCGGCCGCGAAGGTGAGCGTGGCCGGCGACTACCATCGCGCCTTCCCTCCTCAGCATGCCGCCTCCTGTCACGATCCCTGTCCCGCTCCCGGTCTCCCATTCTCACTTGTGGAAGCGTGAGAGCTTGAGAAAAAAACCTGCCTGCACAGGAAACTTAGTCAGTCAGTGACACTCAAAAACTTCAAGGAGCAAAGCTGACAAAATTTGACTGCTGAAACATATGACCTTGTCACCACTATCAGTCAGTGAGTCAGTTGTCATTCAAAAGTAGGAGTGCCAAATTTTTTTTCAAATCAAAGTTGGTCTTCTCAACTTCTGCGCACAAGTAGCAGCTTCCATCCATTTTTTCTCACTTTCTTCCACGACCACGTGCCCTTTTTGGGTTGTGCTTCCATCCACCAGAACGACGTTTGTAGCCAAACCACTTCATGCTGAGATCTCTTGAAGACCCTGGCTTAACAGGCGTGAAACCAGGACAACTCTCAGAAGACTCAGTCTTCGAAGCCACGGGCTCAGCCTTCACATTTGGAGGCGGTGGAGGTCGAGGAAGTCCAGAAGGCCAGCTGCCGGAGTCGTCTTCTTCTTCAGGTTTGACCGCCGTCTCCTCCTGTTTGACTTTTTTCTCCTTTTTATTTTCTTTTTTATCCTTTTTCTCCTTTTTCACCTTCTTCAGGGCCTCAGGCGCTGCCATCTTAGAACTTGAACTGCTCGACTTCGAAGTTGTCAACGTTGAAGTGCCCAAGTCACCTCCCATCGCATTGTCAAAAGACGTGGCCCCCCACTTCTCCAAAAAACTGTCCATGGCTTCCAGGAAACGGATCCGCTCACAGCTGCAGGTGCAGGTCTTCGCTTAGGCTTGCTTCACTGTCAAACAACGTAAAAACTAACAGTTAACAGTGACAGCTTCAGTCCCAACCCACCCTGCTAACAACTTTTCCACAGATCTCAATGCAACTTCGTCAGGTCAAAAGGGGCCGCAACAAAGACAGTCGGCAAGAAGCCGCCGCCTCTCAAACCAAGACACAGTCGGCAAGAAGCCGCCGTAGAAAAAACGAGACAGTCGGCACAAAGCCGCCGTATCTCAAACCAAGACAGTCGGCACAAAGCCGCCGCATCTCAAACCATGACAGTCGGCAGGAAGCCGCCGTGCAAAAATCAAGACAGTCGGCAAGAAGCCGCCGTGAAGAACAAGACAGTCGGCACAAAGCCGCCGTGACAACAAGACAGTCGGCGCGAAGCCGCCATAACAACAAGACAGTCGGCACGAAGCCGCCGTCCAAACAAACAGTCGGCACGAAGCCGCCGTGAAAACAAGTCAAGACAGTCGGCACGAAGCCGCCGTAAAAAAATGGACAAGACAGTCGGCACGAAGCCGCCGTAAAAAAACTAATGACAAGACAGTCGGCGCGAAGCCGCCGTAAAAACAAATTCAAATCTTCAAGACAGTCGGCACAAAGCCGCCGTGGCAAACAAAAATCATGTGTATATAATATCAAATTATTATTTATCAAACCTATTTATTAAATATATATTTATAATATACATATTATATTTAAAAATTATAATTTTTTATACCCCCTGCAGAATATAATTTTATAGACTGAATAATGACAATAATATAGGACTAAGTTTGCCAAATATGTCAATGCGTATGGTTTCCCACAAATTACTTCATCTCACCCCACAAGCAATTTCATGACATCAAAACAGGTCACATCACCACCATGGAACAGCAGAAAGCTCCTTCACAGCAAAGATATCAATGACCAAAACATGATAAAACATTGGGCATACAAAAGGGCACCAGGGCACCAGAACAACAACAGCAAGACAATCATTCTTCAGCCATCATTCCCTCACAGGCAATGCCGTTGGCACTGAAGTTGCTGCTGAGCCTGGAGCTCAGTCTTTCCAAGGGGCTGCTCACAGAGAGCTATTCGATACCATCTCGCCCACATTCCAGGCGTTGCCCTAGGCGTAGCTCTGGGCATGCCACGCCACAACAGTGCCGTTCCAGGCACGCCAAAGACTTTCTTATTCCTGGCCACATCAATAAGGAGCCGTGCATGGACATGTGAGAAACACCGAAAAAATGCAAAGTTACTGCAAATAATCGCAGGCGCCCAAGCAACAAGCCCTTGCAGGAAGCTCGATATACGATTCTGAAATAAACGATGAAAACAAACACGTGCACTGCCGCGTGCTTGAAAACCAAGGCCCGGCGGCAGAGAGCTGCGAAACTCAGTTGGGACAACCTCGAACAATTTTCTTCGATGTGCATCTTGTAGTACGAAATTTGAAAATTCCTGGACAGTATGATATTATTATTGACAAATACCACCAGCACAATCGGGCAAAACGACCGAAACAGAGGCTCGACCGCAGCGGAAGAGCTCGCCGAAAGCCCGGACACCCAGCTGCCAAAGCAACACCGAAGCATCGAACTTTTACCCTGATGTCACCCGGATGCACCGCTGACAGCAAAGAGGAGCTTGCCATCCTCCGTTGACAAAAAATTTCCATACGATGATGTACAAAATATATTTTGCGAATGGTTTACTTCGTTGATTTGAAGATGCATGGCAAGCATGTTCGATATGTTCGATACCAGCAGAAGCAGTCAAAAAACCGCAACAGAGGTGCACCTCCACCGGCAGAAAACCCAGAAGGCCTGGAAACTTGATTGGAACAAGACCGATGCATTGGACCTCTGTGTTCACAAGTGAGATACACAGTGGACCGCAAAGAGAGGCATTTGCCATCATTTGTCATCCTTTCTCTTAAATAGAACTCAGAGCATAAACGTGCGCATTTCGTTTTGTAGATGCCACTTGCATGGAAAGCATGACGAATATTGGCAGAGCACAAAAAATGACCGAACAGGTTCAAACCCAGTGGAAGAAGTTGTGAACGGCCTGGAAACTGAGTTGGAGTTTTTGCGGCAAGGAAGATCAAAGGGACATATATAATATGGATGTGAGTGAGACGTCAGAACTGATCGAAGGACGAGCAAATATTTTTATGATTTTGCTGCAGAGACATAGCTAGACGGTGTTGGGTATTTGTTGATGTGTATTCGTCTCTAGCATCTTTATTGACAAGGGCAAGTTTTTATGCAGAAGCTGGAACGATTCTTGACCTATGGAATTCATTACAGAGAAAACGAAGGGCATGGCCTGAAATTTGACCAACAGAACACGATTTTGATAATGATAAAAACTCTTTGGGAAACAAATCATCGAGGCTCTGTGCCCCTGCCCGAGGGTGCGATACTCAGAACATGCAGGGTGATATACAAACGAGTCGTCTCATATATATCTAATTCAACGTTGGCGCATGCCATAGCGACACTGTCAAGTTTTTGTGCAGAAGCCCGAAGGATTCTTGACCTATATGGACTTCCTTACAGAGAAAACAAGGGGCATGGCCTGAAATTTGACCAACTGAACACGATTTTGATAATGATAAAAAACTCTTTGGAAAACAAATCATCGAGGCATTGTGACCCCGCCCGAGAGTGCGATGCTCAGAAGATGCAGGGTGATATACAAATGAGTCGTCTGATATATATATATATCTAATTCAACGTTGGCGCACGCCATAGCGACAGCGTCAAGTTTTTGTGGAGAAGCTGGAGCGATTCTTGACCTATGGACTTCTTTACAGAGAAAACGAAGGGCATTTTCTGAAAGTTTGTGAAACGAACACGAAATTTGATAACATGGAGAAAAAAACATCTGCAAGAAAAAACTCCAGAAAAAAGACAACGTTGAGGCCCTTTGCTTCCCCCCGAGAGTCGTCAGTTACTCAGAAGATCCAGGGTGGACGCGAGCGAATACTCTCGACTTATCTAATTCCAATGTGATGGTTCTGATGCAGCATAGCGACACCCTCAAAATTCTCAGCAGAAGCTGGAACGACTTTATAAGACCAAGGTTCGAGCACACCAGCAGTGGCCATTTGTGGCCACGGCCTCAAGGGATCGGGGTCATCGTCAGACATTTCAAAATGAAGGATTGCAAAATGAATGGGTAAGAATATAGCATGCCGGAACGGATCGCAGAACGAGGAATGGTGGTGAAAAACTTCTGAAATCTCGACGCATCAAAAAATAGCCAGCCACCAGCACCGGCAGGAGAAGAAGCACACTCCGATGCGGAAGTTTTCGGCAATCGCCTCAAGAGATGGCCCGGTTGTGTTCATGTTTCGAAAGAATGTAAGCAGTAGGTAATTACAGGATGGAAAACAAAAGAAACCCAGGACATGTGTCGGTGACAGGCCGTGGCCTCAAAAGTCCGTTGTTAGAAAGGAATGTTTCGGGCCGCAACAAATCAGGTGACAACGACACGGGGGCCGCAGAAAGGGCACTTGCAGAACTCCTCGAAGCAGAAGACGGGGCAGGACGGACGTAATATAAAGGAGCTGACTACATCTTTAAATGCAGTCCAATTTGTCGAAAATGTGCCAGAAGACGAACAGCTTCCTGGAGAAATGGCCGAAAGAGCCGCTGAGGCGGCTTCTCCTGAAACGATCAAACGTGTCTTGTTGGTGAGCAGAAGTGTCGACAGGCAGCGACGACGAAGCATATGACAACAAGACAAGTTTGGGTAAACTGTGCAAATTGACTTGAAGCTTTTTTTTGTGAACAAGCGCCAGCATCGGGATGACGCCTCTGTAATAATTCAAATCTCAAAGTGTCCGCAGGCAGCGGCTGCGCGTGAGACGAAGGCAAGTTTGGATGCAAATTGACGTGAAGTTTTTTTTGGGCGAACAAGTTTCAGCATCCGGGTGAAGTCTAAGTAAGAATTCAAATACCAGTAGTACCGCACAAGGCGGTGGCGGAAGTTTCAAGAATAGGAAACGTATAGGAGAGATTGATTGCTGTGAG
>OMLO01000518.1_pt1 | contig 25198 bp, 16 predicted proteins | sample 1674811 | NCBI WGS metagenome assembly OMLO01 (sample SAMN06265003, study PRJEB25207) | coral metagenome | isolation source: Coral host | place: Mexico:La Bocana,Puerto Morelos, Mexico | collected 2008-11-13
AAGGCGAACGGAAGTGGCTACGGGTTGAAGCAGACGTTCGTGGGGAGGAATGATTGCGTGACGAACCCGTAAGAACGCGTAGGAGGCTAATGATCTATTCGTGATAAGAATCTACTACTGCACTTGCAAACAGTTCTAATCACAAGCCGGGCCCGGCGTCACAACGTAGAATGCAAGTAAACAACATCTTCACGGTCAATTTCATATTTTGTCCCTTGAAAGCAAACACTTGGATAGCCTACGCGTAGCCGTACCCACCCCCCCGCGTTTTTCCTCGGGGGGTGGGTACGGCTACACGTAGGCTAACACTTGGAGACTTAAAACTGAACATAGCTTTCAATAGAAACTAGCCAAAATTAAACAATGCATAAACCCATGGCAAACTACAGGTGTCAAACTCCACGCATCGACATGTAGATAACAGCGGAAACACGATCCCACTTAAACACAACACGAAGTGCCCCTCAGCGACAAAAAAGGTCAAGTGACCCGAACAGAGAACAGCAAATGTACAAATGTCACGAACCGTAGAAGTCGTGTAGGCTTGTCAACCCCTTTTACACTTTAGGAGTCACCCATCGTCTCGTATCGCAAGGGAAAATCCCTAAAAGACATCCTTGTTAAAGCTAAGCTATGAAGGCTTTATAACTTATTCATTTGCGAACGGCAGTAGTCGTGCAGGCTTGTCAACACTTTTATCACTCAGCATAATTTTATAATTAAACTCGCAACCTAAAAAAGGGGGCTGCACATCAGTGATTTGTCCAAATATGAAAATTGAATCACGTTTTTAAAAGGAGAGGAGCGATCATTAATTGAAAAATTAGTTTGAATTTTATCTAATAAAATAGGTGATGAAAGCAAAGTTGAAGTTGTCGAAGGGTAGTTGCGGGGTTACGGGCAAGTTGCTCATGCGTGTAATTGTCGAGCTGTTTTGTTTGCTGTGGAAAGCTATCCTGTCAAACATCAAGTCAAATTACTGGAATGTGCTTTCATTACCTGTGGGCATTTCGTAAGGTAAGGTTTCTCAACAAAGTAGGCTGCAGTAGTTAACGTTTTGAGGGATTCAGCTGAGCACGTAGAGCCACCGGAAACATTCTGCGTAAGTACTCTTGAGGAAGAATTAGATTTTTTTGGCATAAGGTATCACGCAACCTTTTGTGAGTGCGATTCTAGCATGCAGAGGTAAGTCTGCTTATACAAAGTAATTCGGTTATATCAACTAAGTTGAAATGTAAATTGGCCACCGTAACGAGTTAAATATACAAAGACGGCTTTTATCTAGGAACAAGCGGTTCCCGGGATGGTTTGGAAATGATTGCTCTGTTGATCGCCCTGCCGTAAAGGTCCACTGCTTGCAGGGTGGACGGAGTTTATACTTGATATGGTGAGCCAGGGCAAATATGGTCAACACTGGAAAATACCGTATCCAGTGTCGAATAGGTTTTTGCGAACCTTCAAAAGGCTTCCCACTTCTGCTCAAATTTGAGAACAGTTCTATGCTGGAACGCGATCACCGATCACCTATCAACATAACATCACGTACGCTTTATGACCCTTCACAAATTTGCATAAGCGTAAACAATGTGCAAGCTTATGTTCCTGTGAAAATCTGTCTAAAGATAGCTAGTGAAAAACCATTTGTGGACTTCCTCCTATGATGTAAGCTTACATTGTTCTGTTTAGTTATTGGTAATTTATAGTACTGCGAGTTTCGCAACGCCAGAACGCAGTATTCATGATGTTGATGGGGTGCACGACGTGTTGGGACAATTTGAACGCCGCGCCACGGAATATTTTCCAGTTGCGATAGTCCAAGTGAATTTTAGAGTTTATTTCTCTTCATCTTAACATGTTAAGGTATTATTTACGCTTCAATGTGGTTCATCTGTTTTATATTTGTTGCTTCTGTTTATTTCATTTGGGCTGAAACTATGAATGAGGGGGAAGGGGGGGGGGAGTCCATCATAGTAATGATGTTGTGATCTCTTTTGTAATTCACCATAGTCCCCCACTGTAGGCTGATTGGTTTAACTCCTCCCTCCCATTCTATAGAAATTTGGAATTGTCTATTTGCATTTTCTCCACTTTTGTGACAAACACATCCCCCTATTAGTGTGAAGCTTCCCCTAACCTACTTCCAAAGCTCTGTATTACCTAGCACTGACCACTTAGTGTAGTTTCAACATTATGATCATGTTTTGCATTTGATGAACAATTATTATTAATAAGGTAGTGTTTACTCCTGGAACTTTCTATAGACCTCAAAATATATATATATATTTTTAACAATTGCCCCCACCCACCACCCTCTGGAAATTTTCAGTTAAGTTTAGTGCCATGTTTTTTTTTCTAGAAATAGTACCATGTTAGAACCCAACTCCCCAAGAAATGGCTGCTTATTGCAGTATGTCAATAGATGAGCCTGGAATCTTATATCACTTAATGCCACCACTGTAAACATCAATTTGCACTTGATCACTGTGCAGAAATAAAATTGTTGTTATATCTTGTGTTGTAGTTTATTCACATTGTCCATATAGTGATTTATGTGTCTCAGCGTAAAGCATTTTGCTATTCATGTACTTATCGGCATTGGAGAACTTAAATGCCCTCTTTTAAAATCATAATTTTATTATGATATTAAAAGAGGGATTGTTTAATAAAAGTTACTTTTATTTGATTCTCTTCCCCAGGGTTCATAGATAAACAGCTCTATGTTTTTCTCAGCTCAATAAGATAAAATGAAGCTCAAAATGTGGAAAGCAATTCTCCCAACAATTCTTGTGGTTTCTTGTTTGACTTTTGCTCTGCTACAGTTAAAGTGCATGCCAGAGTCTTCTTCATTGAATGCAAAGCATGGCCATCACCGTACCCTGCACAAAAGTGTCCACAAGCACTTTGTAGAGATCCTTGGATGGGACTACCAGCCAGAAGAAAAGGTGGAGTCAAGGCTGATACAGGATACTGTAAAGTATGTCTTGATGGTTCCCCATAAGTTGCCATCTTGGGATGAAGTCCATGGTATGGCCAGCATGGCTTTAGAAGACCCAGATGCATTTCAGAAGCTGACAAAATTTCTTGATGTACACAGAGATTATGATGGGGCCACTGCAGTGAAAACCAAGATGCAAGATGGGAAATTCAGTGAAGCCAAAACATTGCTTGAACAGAGTGCTTGCAAATTTCAGGTAAAAAACTGGACAATGATTATTCGTAACTTTGGACCAATTCATTATGATGCTGATAGTGATGGCAAAGGTTTTGGATGGTACCAAGAATGCAATATTGCAGAAACGGCATTTGTTATCCGAAAAGAAGTGTTTCTATCCTTAAGGTGGCGTGCAGAGGCTGGAAGTATGAGCCACCTCGATTTTTTTGTGAGGTCGACCGGAACCCTGAAAATAGCCAAATTATCACACTGCTGTTTGTCACATGCACTGACATATTCTGATCGTGGCTTCCTGGAAAGCAGTCAAAATTTCATTGATTATTCAACTCTTGGGCAGCTCCACAGCATCTTACGCATCGTACGTCCAGACAAGATTGAATGGACCAAGTGCACAGATGACAAACAGTTCTGTCCAGAAAAACCTTTAATGTCCCGTCCAAACACACTGGCAGCAGCTGATGGCTTTCCAATCTGTTGTGATGTGATCATGGATGACATCTTGGCTGTAACAGTGGATGCTATGAATAAAATTGGAATGGATTATCGCATTGTGTATGGAACACTGCTTGGTGCAGTGAGAAGTCAGGCATTCATTCCATACTCTGATGATGTCGATGTTGCAATTCACAAAGCAGACAATGACAGATATGAGAGCTTCTTGCTGATGCAGCAGATCTTAGGCCCCAAGTACTTTGTGGCGTGGAAAACAAATCCCCCGGTCTCCAGAGTTTACCCGCACTATGCTCCAATGACTGCAGTAAATACTGAGCGGCACTTCAAACAGAATGATAGTCTTGAAAGCTCCTCTCTCTTCGACAGCAAGATCCTCAAAGAAATGGAGAAACTATTGCCTGTGAAGAACACCCTACTGGAACAACGTTATGTTGATCTTTACCCCTCCCCTGAAGAGTGGTTTGGCAAATCCACTGAAGTCAAGATCAACAATCGACACTATCTTGGGCTGTCAGACAATGTTGAGAAGTTCCTTAGAAATTGGTATGGAGACGATTACATGAAGATGAGACCTGAGCTACATTCTCAGACCACACTTCAGACAGGCTAGCTTCCTAGCATTTGAAGGAACAGCATACTGTTTTCAGCAAATCTTTGTGCTGAAAACGTGTTATTGAAGTACCGGTATATCATCCAATCAGAAAACAGTAAAACAACTAAAAAACCAAACACCTGCTGAAAGAATTTAGATTACAAAAACCAGTTCTCCCTATGTGCAGCACAGGGTACCCAATATTATTATCCTTTGATGAAGGAACAGATTTTGCAGAATGCAACTTTAATTGTCAACTAAATCACCTCTGGCTAGCAGTGCGGCTTCTGGTTAGAGTGTTGATGCTCCCACTCTGAACTCTTCATGGTGACGAATTCCATTTGTTGATTCCCTAATTGTGCTACGGTACAGAATATCGGACAGCTTGGAAGTAGCCTTGCTATCCAGAGCACAAGGTGGTGCAGACAAGGTACTCATGGCATGGTGCAAGATGTTTCCTGAACCTTAGTTAACTATTTGTTTAACATTTTGCAGACAGATATATTTTGGGTAGAATACTAGACAGCAATTGGAATTTATGGTTCTCCTTAAAGTGCCTATAACCTTAAAACATTTTATTAGCTCAACAAAATCTCCATATTTTTTTTGAGTAAAATACCACAAGAATTTCCCTGTTTGTGTGAAACCTCAATTTTTTATGAACCGTCAAAGTTCGTCTTTTGCAACCACATGACCGAGTACTCAGCGCTTGGGAACTAGTGACATCAAACAAGGAGATTCTCTGCAGCGTCCTTTGGTCATTCTTTGTTTTGGTTATGAACATCAAGTGTTTGAAAGTGAAGAAAAACGGTTCTTTTGCCTTTTTGATATCAAAACCTATAGTCGAAAGAAGAATGGCCTCCGAAGATTTAATTTTTACCTCCAGTTCTGATTCAGAAGACTCAAAAGTCAATTTTATTGCCGATTACGTGCTGGAGGTGGAAGGCTCACCTTTCTCAGCTTTCTCTTACTTCTATTACTCTCGATCTTTTGTGCTACTATGGATGAAGCATGTACCGTAGGAAAAATGCTCACTCCAAGCTCGTCTTTTTTAAGCCTGGGTTTGAAAATTGCTCCTGGAAGTCCAGAAAAATATCTTTGGAAATCTACCGGCTTGAAGTGTTCCAAGCACACCGCCAAGTGATTTTGTCGGCTTCCAATGCGCTCATTTTGCTTAGATAAATCAACCCATTTTTTCCGTCTTTTACAGGCTCGGGTGCAATCATCGCCGAAGAACGGAATTATATGGAGAGCTATACCTTTTTCAAGGATAGAAACGTTGTTGCAACTAAAGGCAACACAAGTAGTCGGCATTTTACTACACCTCTTGCAAGCTACTTCACTGAAAACATCAACAAAGAGCGAAATGAATCTCCCTGACCCAGGCTCCTCTGGCTCTGTAACGCGGGAAAATATTGCAATTTTCCAGCTCTGTCAGGACACATACAAATTTGAGGTTTCAGGCAAAAACAGAAATTCTTGCGGTATTTTACTCAGAAAGAAATGGAGATTTTGTTAAAAGCTAATAAAAGCTTTTGGGGTTATAGGCACTTTAAACTAGAAATATGAATGTATCAGACTTAGGATTTTCAAAACTTAAGTGATCAGTATTTTTTTTGAAATAATAAACCTGTTCTTTTTGGTACAGTAGTTGACTCTTTCAGGTATTCATATGATGCTAAATAAACTGAAAAATTAATTTACAGAAAAATAAATGTTTACTTCTGTTTCCATTATATAAAGGTGTAAATTATGTTATTTGTAATATATATCATAGTATGTAGTTCTTGAAATAGCTTTTTCATCAACTGTTGCATTTCAGTATACAAGCTGTTTCCAGTGGCCAAAGGCCTTTTTAACTTTGTTAATGCAGTTATTTCCAGTGCCTTAACCTAGTTATGACACCTACAACAGAGGTTATGGTTTCAACTAAGAACATTGAGTATGGAATCTGTATTTGAGTAGTAACTACAGTGTATGTTAGTTACCACGCTCATATTGTTTAGTGAATTGTATTTTGCATTCCCATAGAAATAAATAGTTCAAGTTGAAATTGTTTTTTTTTGGAGGTTTCACAATTTATCAAAGACATTATGGTATTTTAAATGGATAATTAACTGCGCGGCCATGGGCTGCACGCGGTTCATGCTCTGCACGGGGTTTAATTATTATTATTATAACTTTTTTTGTTGGTGACCAGATGCAAACCTTCACTCTGCCAAATCGTTTTTGGGACTTTAAATCACACAGCCTGTGATGTTTATTCACCAAAAGCTGTTGAAACATTAAAGCAGGGAAAAGGTTATGGATATTGGTTCTTTTAATGTGTTAAAAGTAATTTTTTTTAGGTTTTATCAAGGCATTAGATTTGAAGAGAATTTTAAATAAACTAAGAATGGATGGAATGCACTGACATCTTTAACTTTCGCTACGTGACAAATAAGATAGTCTTAATTTGCATTTTTTTTTGTGAGAACCCACAGTCAAATTTATTTTGAATTTTGCGAGTATCTGCTGTGGGTTTAGCCAGTTGAAGTGAATTCTTTGGCTATTTCATTGAAGCAAGCTCAGATATTTAAATGAAAATTAAATATTTGCTGAGGTAAACAAGAGCTCGCCAGAAAATGCATTTCTAAAATTAGCTGTGGATAGCAGAAGTCTTGGAGTGTGTGTCTCATGGGACTACTTTACACAGGTCTACAAATTAAATTTTGACTTTTAAGAAGGAAAGCTCTTTATAAATAGTTTTATTAATAGCATGACACTAGTTCTTTTTCTTATCATTCATGGGCATAACGTCATCATGGATTAGCAATGGTGCAATAATACAGTTTGTGTTGATCAAGTGATGTGGTGTCTATAGTACTCAGTGAATCATCAAGGACTGCTTTGGAATGTACACTGCATTGCGACAGTAGAGCTTTTAAAAAATACATTTCAATTTTAAAAGCACGGTTATAAGATCTTCTTGTTTGTAGTAGCGTACTGAAAAATGCTGAGGTGAGTGGGCTCCCTGGATATCTGTTATTGACACAGTAATCAATTTTGATATTTTTGATATAACATCCACAAGTTGTGTTGTTTGGAACCAGTCAGGAGGAAATACCAAAGCATGTTTTCCTTTACTTGCAGCCAGTTGAATATTTTTGTCAACTTCTAATTTCTTACATTGCCTTTTGTTTTTTTGTCCCAGAGTGATTATTTTGGTTTAATGACAGTGATCACAGATACAGAGAGAATGTCGGTGTACCTGCTAAAAATGGGAAACTTGACTATATTTTGAACATTTTTCCAATTTTTGGTTTGAAGAAACTTCTGAGGTACCTCATATTGCCAAGACTTGAGAGAAACATTTTTTCCAAGGGTCAGGGAAGTCAGTGACGAGAAATGCATATGGTAACCGAAGTTCAATTGGTCAGAAACAAACACCAAGTCACAAATATCTTGCCCATTTGCTTGCAGTATATTTGCCACAAACAAAATTGTTAGGTATAAAAAGTTAACTAAAGATCTTTGAGTTTCTATGTAAAGGACTAGTGGTACACAGGCTTTGTGTTTTTTTTACAATGACATTTAGAGTTCCACTTCAATATTGTAAGTACTGATGGCCTACATTTAGTCAATTATTAGTTCTGACTGAAAGATACAAAATGTAGAGGAAATTATATGTAATAAAAATATTTTTATGTTATGAAATTTTTAAATGCCTTGAGAAACAGAAAAATCTGCCATTCCTGGTTCACTAGTCATCTTGAGGCACTAAAATGAAAAACAGAAAAAAAATAAACTGAAAAAAGTAGAAGACAAAAGGCCCTTATCTATTAGAGGGTAAAATTCCAACACACAACATATGGTTGAAACAGGATCATGGAGGCTGATGAAATTAATGATGATCTGACGACTTTTGGAATTTGCGACATGAAAAATGTTCAAATTCATTGCAGCACTTACAAACACTGTAAGCATACTAACAGGGCCTCATAAGGCAAACAATGCAATGAGCCAATCAGATATTGACAAAAATATGTAAGTGGTGCAATGCGCAGGAAAGTGATTGTAAGTCAATTTATTGTCAATTTTGTTTTTCCCCCCGAGTGGTTAAATTTTGAATACACAGCCAGTACCCTGTTAATAATGCACCGACACCATATTATATGTGGCAGTACACCAACTGTACCTCTTTAGTCAGGTATGTAATGGAAACAATAAGTTAGTGTTATTTATATTATCATCAAATGAATGTGCACACCCTGATTGGTCAATCACTAGTTTTTATGGTTTATAGGCTGATAAACCACTTGGGATGTTGGAAGAACACTCAAAGAATTTGTAAATCAATCACTTGCCTGTGGCTTTTTACATGTATTTACGAATTTTTCTTGTGTTCTTCCAACATCCCATGTGGTTTATAAGGCTATAAACCATAAAAACCTGTGGCCTATTGCTTAATGTGACAACTGACATGACATAAGAAGTGCTGCAAGGTATGTTAACCTGGGGAGTTGGCTCATTCAACGTGAACAATTTGTATGCAAAAGCCTCAAGATCTATGTGGCAACTGTATGTACCTTGAAGGCTTTAAGAAGCTTGACTTCTAATTAAAAGACAGAATAGAACTTAGAAATTTTTCAGTAATTTCCACACTCACGCGTCTCAAAATATGACATGCAGTGCATCAAACTAACAATACCGATATAGGCAGACAGGCAGTTAGAACACATTGTCTTTGTTTTTGTGGTTCTTACCTTTTCATTTGCCAGGTGAAGGATGCAGACAAAGGCAATAGACACTGACAAGTTCTTTGCCATGTTCTTCGAAAGTTTTCCAGGTAACTGAGCATAAATTTCTTTGAATGAGTGAGGATAAGTCACAGTGCTGTTGTCCTTTTGCTTTCCTTGCTGATCTACAGCAACATTTTCCTGTAAACAAATGGAAAATAATCAAAAATAAAGGACTGTTTATTGGACAGTACTGATATGAACAAATCTGAAGTTATAACATGCCTACTCAACTCAGTACTACAGGTGTAAAAATATTGAGAGGGGCTATGGCATGTCAAGTCTGTAATAAAGGATGCAGGATATTTTCTAATACATGTACATTGCTCTAGATAGACAACAGATATAAAAAATAATTTGTTTAAAGCAGTGGAAGGTGTCAAAAGACTGCAGCAGAACTTTTATGCAACTCTTGGTGCGCTAGTCAGGGAGCATCTCAACAAACCTTGTTTCCTTCACCATTGTCAGTTAGCAGTCCCCACATGGCCCCCTTGAGCTTTTTTACATCCATCTTTTTGGCAGTTTTGGCATAGCCAATATCAATTTTTTGAACCTGTTGGCAAATTAAGACAATGTGTACCTTTAGACAAATGATACAAGTTCAAGTGCTGAAAACTTAAGTACTAATTTCTACCTTGATATTATTTCTTGCTTCAGGTTTTTACCTATAACGAATAACTTCTAATTCAAAACCTAAAGAGAAATTGTCATTGACAGGAAATGTGCTATGAATGTGCAGAAGATTTTGATGTCTTGAAAAAAATCGGTTAAGTCTAATTAGAGTTTGTTGTCCCATTATCTTGGTGTTCCAGAAGCATTTCATGTGCAAGCAAAGATAATTGTAATATTTTAGAACTGTTTTGACCAAAAATAAAGCCAAATTATTGTAATTTTTTCAATTCCCTCCTTTCATGTCTAAACATAAGCACATTTTTTTTCCTAAGTCAATTAAGTTAGCTATAATCACACCTAGAACTGGAAATTTGGTTAGCAGGCACTTACCACATCCAACAGCTATGACTAAACCTGTTGCAATTTGGAAAAACGTCCAATTCTTTAAGTAATTTACATAGCTTTCAACACTTTTTTCCAGGCTTGGAAAACCAGTCAGTGATTGTTTCACATGCAGGATAAATACTGGGAGCAAAATCCCACCTTATTGGGTTGAGCAACCAGACCATCGCCAGTAAAGAGTGTTTGATCCACAACGCTTTCATTTGTGAAACTGAGGCCCTGGGAGAGGTCACCAAATGTCATATCCTGTGACATGGGGAATTCAGCTTCTCCACCTGGCAAGTCACTTGCACCATCTTCAGCATCAAAGACGTCATCATCGTCACCATTGTCCCCATCCTGCCAACACAGAAGCCCAAGTCAAAAAAAGATTTCCAAACAACTCTAAACCGGATACCCTTTGGACCAGGGTCTACCCCATAGTAATAGAGGTTACTTTGAGGTGAACTATTTGAAAAGACAAAGAGAACTTGAAATAAGTTTTTTTAAGTTTTGGAATACGACTCATCTAACATAACTTATGGTACTTACTTGGAGATCTGGACAGTAATTAGCGCAGTCATTTGCATTGTCGTAGTTATACCATGCTGAACCTGTCAAGGCAAATATAAAATTTCAGACTATAGCTACTGTGTAGCCCACTAGTCTATCAGAGCTGTGTGTAGAAATTAAACAGCTAATTGCTGGTCTTGGAAGTTGTGTTGACAATGAATCACTGCTCATTCTCAGATGTAAATAATTTCCCTTTTTATGAGCTCCATGTAAATTCTAAACCAAATGGAAGATTGTGTTCTAAGAAGAATTTGATGATGCACATTTGAGGTGTAAAAAAACTGCTGAATGCTCATGCACACAACACCATCTTCCATTAATTTGGCAAACAGTGACACTCTCTTTGCTACGAAATTTACTCAGTGAAGAAAGACCTGATAGCTAAAGAGTAGCAGCAGTACTCACTGACCAACTTAGTTAATTTATTTATTATTCATGTTTTGATTACACATTAAGAGTAAAAAAACCTCCAACAGAATCATATGAAATAAACACTGCAACAAAATATATTAACATCTTTGGTCACTTGTTGCTCCAGTCAACTCTCGTTTTGAGGACACCCCACTATTATGGACAAAATCCAGAACACTAGTGAAAGCTATAAGGGGTTCGAGTGAAAATGACTCCCACTATTACAGACTCTTACTATTATGGAATTATCTACACTTATGGTACAAAAATGACAATTTATTGTTTTGACTCTCAATTAAGCAGACCCGTATATTCTTATATATCACAATTATGTAAAATTAGTCTGCTCTTCATCAATTGTCAAAATACTTCTGATCAGGAATGTTTATTGTCTTTGGAATGTTTATTGCCCTTCTGGGAGTCGCGGTGGCCTCATGGTTAGTGCGCTTGTCCCCAGAGTGAGTGGTCCGGGTTCAAGCCCTGACTGGGAACACTGTGTTGTGTTCTTGGGCAAGACACTTAACTCTCACAGTGCCTCTCTCCACCCAGGAGTATAATTGGGTACTGGCAAATTGTTGGGGAATCCTAACAAATTATGGGGGAATGATTTGTGATGGACTAGCATCCTGTCCAGGGGGAGTAGAAATACTCCTAGGGCTTCATGCTACAGAAACCAGGGATAAGTGCCAGCAGCTATGACCCAGTAGGATCCAAGGCTTCATTCATTTTCACAGACATTATCTATGGTTGCCTATTAAAGTGCCTATGAAATTAAAAAATAATTGCTGCTTATTTGATAGTCTTTTTTTAAAAAAATAAGAATGGCATTTTCCTTTTCTTTTTTGTTTTGGAAATACAGTATTAACCAAGGACCATCTACTCCAGCCAGTCCAGTGATGATGAGTTTAAGTTATAGTTACCATGTCTGTTCAAAACAGGACCCTCTGTCTTATGTTAAGGGCTGAAAATGAGGATATTTGGTTTTTGACAGAAAGAGACTGGAGCCAAGAGAGTGTCCATGACAACAGCACTATGGGTATTATTTGGTTTCTTTTGTGATGAACATTTCAGTTTGAAGACTGCTTTTTTTATATTTCCAGAGATACCGGTATTCTTTATTCAGTATTTTACCATAGGTTTAAGTTGCATATCTCATGATATCATCACTTTCCTAAATTGCATAATACAAAAACATCAGTATCTCTAAAACGAAAAAGATATTCCAAAAAGGAAAACAGCATTTTTTATTTTTTGAAAAGACTTTCAAATAAGTTGCAATTTTTTTTTAATTTCACAGGCACTTTAGGGAACTTTTTAACTCACACCACACTGTTATGGACTCTCCCTATTATGGACATTATTATTAAACTGACATCCCCAAGCATGTCTGCTATAACAAGATTTGACTGTGATTAAATTTTTTTTTATATAAAAGGATTAAATTAATTATCAATCTTGACCAGCCCTCTTATGGTATCAAACAAGTTCACATTTCTTACCGTCATCTCTAATCTCTGTTTGTGCCTGAATTTGACGTTTAACCTTTTGAAAAAAGAAACACTCAAGGTCACAAGATACATGAATACCACAGTCAAATACCAAGTAAATGATTTTGGACAATTTGAGGAGCAAAAGAAAAATACAATGGAAGAGAAAATCTAGATCATAAGGAGAAAAGCACTGATTATGTAGAACCAGTACTTGAATTTGAGAGGACCTTATTTCAAGAAATGCTTCCAGGTTGAAAACAGAACCTTACAGACAGTTGTTGCACATTGTATGGCGCCGTTTCTCTACTATTGACAAGAAACCTGGAGCTTAAGATCGTCCCTTTAAAGGAGGGTCTTTAAAGGGGCCCTAGAAAGTCAGTCATTAGTTTTTGGTGATTTGTCAGCTATCGTTTTTATTTTGGGCAATTTCATGGATATTACAAAATTTTGCACATCTCACGTCTAGGTGTTCAGTCAAACATGTATAATTTCTCAGCTGACACTTAACACTTTGACTCCCTCACTTCTCTACTGTCTCTTCTCTCTTCTTTCTCTTTGCCCCACCCTCAACTAGAAAGCCTGTTCACAGGCTACTAAGGGAGGACTGGGCAATGCTAGTTCTAATGATAATTCTTTCAGAGTCTTCCCATGGGACCCTACTTCACAATTTGAGGAATTAGAATCTGGCTCCAAATAAACATTCATGCAAAACACTACATTAACAATGTGCTATGGTCTTCCCTCGAGCACTGAAAATGTAAAATTTGTCTGTAGCTTTATCAACTTCAACTGAACAATAGACTGGTAAGCATTTCATTTCTGAATGCTGTCAGCATGGTCTTGTTACTAGCTTACCATGATCCTAGGCTTGATGAAGAGTCTAAAGAGTTTGTCAGCATCATAATGAAGGTCTTCAGGTAATGTTGTCTTTGTTGCTGTGTGTTTCGCTAGGGTTGCTTTAGACAAAGTTGTCGCAGCCTAGTACAAAAACAAAAATAGGAAAGCAACTGTCAGGGCCCATGCATTTCAGCATATCAACATTTTGATACCAAACCATACTACCAAAATTCATTTTCTCACAAAACTTTGGACAATAGCTTTAGTTAAGCTTATACTTTTAACTTGAGAGGACGTACATGTAACCCTTGCATTTATTTGTATGCTAGCCAGGCTGAGGTTAACTTGTTTGTCTCAAGCCAGTTGTAGTGGCAGAGACAAGACTGAATAAAATGCTGATTTGGTTGTTATTGCAATGGATATGGTAACCCATCCAATAGACCATTTTGAATTCTGTTGTATGTGATGCTTAAGGGAAAATATATACAGGTAGTAATTCCCCCCCCCCCCAAAGTATCCTATAATATGTACTTGAAACAATGGAACTCAAAATGGCCACTGTATTGGTGAAAAGGTCTAATGGCAAGTAGCAATGTTTGTAAGAGTTGCGTCATGCTGTGCAAACTGAAGTTAGCAAGCACTTCCCTGTTAAGACACCTTAACTTGCAGTGAATATCAAGACCGTTTCATGGGACACTAAAAAGTTCATTGGAGTTTTCATGCTGACTGCAGCCATTCATCTGGATCTTCTAGACACAAAAATTTGCCAAGACTAAGGATTAGGAAAAGGTAATTGTGTTCAATGTTGGCATTTGCAGGATATGATGTGCAAGTCTGCTAATGGCATTACCCTTCCTCTTGAAAAGCTTTTTCCAAAATCCACTTCACTCTCAAATTTGATGGTAAAGGGCTGTTTCTTTGTTCTCTTTTTCTTGTTTTGTTCTTCTGCAGTTAACATGGAGTTAGGTAAACCTGTAAAAGGATGCCTCTTTTCAGTTCAAGTAATAAAATAAGGCTGTGGCCAAAAATTCCCTCTTTCTGTGAAAATATGCATGTACTTTGACTTCACACAATATCATCAAACGGAATTAAGACAAAGATAGAATTTTCCTGCATGGATTAAAAAAGGCTTCCAAGGGAATGTTATTTCACAATTAAGCAAATACAACTGCTACATATTTTCACCCCAAAACCAAAGAAATCCCATATTTTTGCAAACCTCAATGTAAATGTGATGTTCCAGAAAATAATCATACTACCCTCTCCAAAAAATGTTTTGGGTTTCACCCTCACCCCACCCTGCTGGAATGCCAATGATGTTCTATAAAGGGTGTGGATATTGTCTGGAATTGCACAGTAGAAATCATCCAAAGAGCTAATCAATACCTTTAAAATGAATACAAGAGATGGTGCTTGGCATCAGAAAACATAAGCCGCATGGCTACTGCACCCGACTCTGGATCAAGTGGTTCGGGTTTGAGCCCAGGCCAGGCACATCGTATTGTGCTTTTGAGCAAGACACTTGCCTCTCACAGTGTCTCTCTCCACTCAGGTGTACAAGTGGGTACCAGCAATTTAAATGCTGGAGGTAGCCCTGCAATGGACTAGCATCCCATCCAAGGGAGAGTAGAAATATTCATAGTCACTTCATGCTACAGAAACCGGGACAAGCTCTGGCACTGTGGGCCTCATGGCTCATATGCACACTTTAATCAGTTAGTGAAAGAGCATTATCAGGTGTATCATTAAAATGCATAACCAAAACAAATGCATCCACAATTAATTGCCCCTCCACTAGAGAGTACTTCCTTAATACCTTTAGATAGCTTGGAATGAAGTCTCCAGTGTTGGGGTCCAGCCCAGGTTGACATGAGGTCAGACTTGAAGTAAGAATAGTCACTTGGTTGAGATGACAGCTCCAAGCACAGCATGCCTGCAGTTGCAGCGGCAGAATCAAAAGTTGTTCTGCGTGTAAAAATAACAATAGTTTGTCTCAAAGCAGTTGCATGTGGGAATCCTGTCACATCAATATAAAAGGAAGCTTCACAGTTTTGAGGCATCCTTTGACAAAAGGAAGATTTCACACTTAAAATACTTCTACAGGCAAGAAATCAAACAAGTCAAATTTTTAATGGTGAAGAAAGTTTAGTTAAGTCTTGAAACAGCATCTGCAGCTGAAGGTGGCCTAATAGTGGACTAGAGGTGACATTTTCTTTCAACTTGCTCTGCAACATGGTTGCATTGCAAGTTAAAAAGACTGTTGTGCTTATTACCACCTGTGTTGCAAGAATCAGCATCATGTAGTGTGAAGTAATCAGGAGTTGAACTTTCTGCAACATGGAACAAGTGGTAATACACAAAAATACTATTGAACTTGCAATGCAACAATGTTGCAGGACAACTTGAAAGAAAATGTTGCCATATTACTTTTCTTTTATATGAGAATTCACTCCAAACCACCTATTTTTATAAATAAATATCAAAAAATGATTATTTGCAGACCTTCCATCCTTGGAAGTAACAAGTCTTGCTTCTTGTCCATCAGCAAAAGCAAGTGATGCATTGCAGATTGGATTACGGAAAACAGTTTCACAGCGATCCCTTCCATATTCCATGTCCTGGTCAATGTCCTGTGAATGGGTTGAACATGACATTGCATTTGTAATTGTTTTCTACAATATTATTGTATTTTTTCTCTATAGGCATAATGAACCTCTAATAGCTGTAACAGCCCTATAATCAGCTTATTTATGTTATTAATGAGCAATATCTTACTACCCATATCTTACCATACTACCAAATATTATATCTTACCATACTACCCAGACAGTGTTCACTTACCCCTCCCATGTCAGGCACATCATCATCACTGTAGTCATCACCCACTGTTTCTGGAAATCCGTATTCTGGTTCAGGCTCAGTAACTATCGAACAATGCAGATGCAATTTTCACATGAGCCTGTGGAAAGCTCCATGGGACAGTGTTTTCAAATGCAATAATGTTAGCTTTCTTTACAGGTAGGCAGAGGGTAAGAAAGCTTCACGACAAGGCTTGAAAAGAGTAACTAGGTCAAGAGCGTAAAGTGGCTGCTATACAGATTCCAAACTTAGCACAAGCCTCACAACTGGGATGTAAAAATCCCTGCACCAATAATACCTTCAATACCTTGCAGTGGTTTTTTTCCCAGGAAATTTCCAGGACTTAAATTAATTTTTCCAGGACTCTTGAAAAACTTCACTCTCAATATCTCAAAATTAATTCCCCTTACCATCTTCCATACAGTTCTTGTAATGTCAGTTCAGATAATTTGCTTTGGTCTGAAAATGTGGTGAATTTTTACATACGAACCCTATTTCAAGCTAAATAGTTAGGTATTAAGACCTCTCACCTGGTGCATTTACATCAAAAGCATGTTCATTCTTCTCCATTTCTGCTACCATCTTACCATAATCAGCATTGACCTGTAAGATTTGATGTAATTTCTCTTAGTTAACTAAGAGAAGCAAGAGGCATTTGTTGGCATAAGAGAGCCTTTGGCAGTTGGCCAGGGATATCTAGGCATTTATCCTGTTTCATTGTAGGTTTTCAGCTTTTTTTGGTTGCTGGGTTTGTGGTCTTGGAAAAATGTCAGTGTTCTTCTCTGCCACTCAGTCCATAGTTGATTTGTGCTTGGATTACAGCTTGATTTCATGTGTGGAATCATACCAATCAGGTATTTGTTTGCTTTAATTTATCAAGTTTGCACCAAGTGCTATGAACTGAACCAAACTCAGTCTGAATTCTTACTGACATTAGTTGACAAATGATGAAATTCAATTACATAGAAATACAATGTAGGTGGGCATTATGAGAAAGGCCAAAGTTCTTACAGCAGGGGTCCCCTTCTAGTCTCCTTTGCGGTCATTTTTTGGGATGTCACGCAACGCTCCCGACATCCCAATTCCCCTTCTTCCTTAACTCCATTCTCTCCCCCGTTTATGCCTTTAACTCAAGTTACGGACAGGTATACTGTCGGCATGGTAACTTGCAATATCAAGAAAATGATTGTAGTTTTTGTTAATTTCCATTTGTGCATTGAGAGTGGGAAATGACTCATCAAATGAATGAACCAGGCATTGATGGAGAGCAAGTGCTGCAAATTTCAACTAACAAACAATGTTACTTAGATTCAAAGGCAGTACCTCTCTATTTCTTGTCCAGTTGGTGAATTCAAAGTCAGTAAAATGAGGACAGATCTGAAGACTTTCAAAGTTTACACGGCTGTAAACATCTGCAATTAGAACACCAGCTTTGTAAATAAAACACTTGTTTACAGATTATTACATGATAGAAATGCAAGTCACAGGACAGGGCGTAAGACCCTTTTAAGTTACTAGCCCAATGTCTAGTGAAAGCCTTGATTTTCAGCATCTGGCTAGGTCATTTAATAGTTCAAATCCCATCTGGAACTCTGATTTTTTTCAAGTTGATGTTATTTCTAGCTTTGATTTTACCAGTCAAAATAATTCAATTTTGTACTAGCCACAACTGTCAAGTGTGGTTTTGCATATTCTATTTTTTCAGTTATACCAAGAGGGATTTGGGTAAGAGAAGACATTTTTCACATTTGAAATAATATACATTGCAACATACAGTACTGCTCAAATTTAAGTTACCACTTCTACTCTCATTTCTCTCAAGAAGAGACTCTTGTCATGCGAGAGCCAGTGAAGCATACATTTATTTTTGAGTAAATTACAAGCAGTTAGTTCGTGAGAAAATGATTAATATTTTCTTGTCACTTGGTGACTTCTCTGTTGTATAGCTTCAAGATGACTTGGTTCATTGCTAGACTCAAATAGATCGTGAGAAAAACCTTGCAGCCTTGTGATAAAAGATCTTAGATAGATATAGATTATCTCTTCCTCTTTTCACCAGCCAAAATAGTTAGTTGAAGCCCTAAACCTACTAGCTAAAACCAAATTGAAATGTTGACTAGTCTATGGGTAGCTGGCTACTGTCTTGAGCCTGAGTAGGCCTTTGGTTCCTTGAAGAACAGTGCTAATTGTTCCATACAAACATGTACATGTAAGAGTAAGTGCAGAATGCAATGCTTTTTATATAGGACTTATTACACGGTAACGATTGATATTAACAAATCTTGCCTCTTAGCTCTGACAGGTCAACCATGCTGTTATCCTGTGTTGTTTGGCCCTCTGATGATGAATCTCGCATTGTCATGGTTACAGTTGTGGAATCAAGAAGAAGCTCACAGCTATCATCACGGACAAACAAGTGGTTTAGAAGCAAGCCTCCAGTACCACCTTCATCAAAGGCAGCTGAAGTCTTGTGGAACAATGGATCAACCTGACAATATTTACAGATGTATTAGTCAACATTTTCAGTGAGTAGTACTCCACCTCATTACGCAGTTAAATGCAATTTAACAGAGTTAACAACAAAGAGGACTTGCACCTGGTAGTCAGCAGTGTCAACACAAATGTGCACAAGTCGGAAATTCCACATGCTCGTGGATTGTAGCGTGGTGAACGTACAGGAGGTGTTTTCTGGCGTTTTGGTAGTGTTGCAGCTCATCACCCAGGCAGCTACCCTCCCATCCCTTTCCCTCCCTCTTTCTAGTGTCTAACTTACTGCATGGAGGCTCATGGCTGGGTAACCAGGGCTGAGGATTTGCCAGCCATGGGAGCAGTCTTCATCTAGGAGCTGGCTGCCAATAGTGGAAGCTCCTGGATGTCTCAGGCACCCAACCTCCATTTTAGCGATGCAGTTGTTAATTCTCAGTTACCTGTACATGCTCCCTTACTTTTAAATTTCAAACTTGGTTTCATTCATCCAGCATTTATTTGACCTTTGCATTTTATTTGAGGCTCAAGGTTATTAGGATTTTACACAATTTTTTTTTAGAGGTAAAAATTTTAAAAATTATATAAAAAAAGTTTATTATAACTCAAATAAGAAATCCTTGAGGGTGCATTTTACAAATCTACTTGTGAGACCTGGCATTTCTTTGGGACATTGAGCGTTTAATTAAGAAAATACTAGTTGTAATAAATGCCATCCTTGTTAACTCTGCAATTTTGTTTAGTGTCTTTAAATTGTTACAAGCTGTAGTCTACAAGCAAGCCCTTTAGTACAAGAGAAGAGATTTTAACACATGTAAAAATAAAAATAAAATATATATATAGGGGACAAACCTTAACTACGGCTTGCACTTGAATGCAGTGCTGGCTTATATTAAGTTAACATAAGAAATACACAGGTAGGTTAGGATTGTAAGAAATATACATAACCAAGGAGATAAATGTCTGAACAACTAACTTACCTCAAAAGCTAAGTCAAACTGGTTCACATTCAGGTTCTTGAGATTTGACTCTATTGTATTTCCAGGTCTGTGATGGGAAGACTGCGATAAAAAGACAGAGTGCTGAGTATATACACGTATCTCTAAATTCAATTATTAGATTATTATAAATGTCTTTATAGTTGTACATTGTAAACTAACAAAATTTGAGTAGCTATTGAGAAAGTCATGAAGTCCACTAAACAAATGCAATTAGTAGCATTCCACAAGCCTCTAACATTTGACCTTTGTGATACCAGAGCTACATTTAAGAACAGTCAACCATGCTCAAACCTCAGACCTATCAGCAACTTAATAATTTTTTTGTTAAATGTTAAACAAAACAAATGTATTACAAGTATTACGTGAAATATGCAGGGAATATTACAGGGGAATAAGGGTAGCAAGATCCACATAATTTTGCTCTTGTAGCAAATTTTGTGTAGTCACCAGATTCAAGGATGGAAATTAGAACTTGTGAATCCTTTTAGGCAAGTAGGGGCAGTTCTCAAAGTTATTTGCCCAGAATGATGAGTACTGTCAAAATTAAGTCTTCAACCTGTAGTATCTCAACTGACAATTTTAGCCTCTACGTATAGACTGACTTTACTTTCAAGACTTGCCACACATGCCAGAGTTGATGTTTTATTGTTAGGTTACACACAAGTGTTAATGTTAGTACCTTCTTCGGCTTCTGAGGTCCTTGTTGCTCTTCACCAGGCTCTTCTCCACCATTTCCATCTCCATCTAGAAAACATGATAACATCTATCTTAAAAGGTCACAGTCCTTACAAGGTAACTAATGCACAGGTAATGCGTAATAAATATGCTACTTCACAAACTCCTTTGATAATTATTACAGACCACTGTGCCCCTTGTGAGCACTCTAAACAAGGTCTTACTTCAATCAAACTGCAAGGTCTGTCCAATAGACTGTCCTTCATGGTGAGAACTATTTCTGCTACAAGACTTGGTAAGCTTTACTGCATATCACAATGAATATAAGACAAGTGTACAGTCATGCTCTAACCTTGATTTTCAGCTCTTCCTAGACCTCCCAACATTTTGTAGGCTTGAGCATGAATGGAATCAACACGACCAGCATAGATTTTAGCACTAGCATCTAATGTGCAACTTGCAACCTGTTTTAAAAATTAATAACAAATTAAGTTATTCCATCTCTAATAAGCCTATCCCCCTCCTTAAATTCAATTTTTTTGATAGCTTAAGATCTGCCATGTCTTTCCTTGGTCTTATTAAACCATGCCCTTTTATAAAGATGATGCAGTCATCCAACAGTTTAGCACTCCTTACCACTCCTGCCCCCATTTTCAGACTGTTTCTGTTTGAGATTTAAGAGCACCATGTGACTTCCAGAAATCCTATAGGATTTTGATATGACAGTCCAGTGAAATTATGATACTTACATGTAATGCTTCAAAATTAGCACCTGTGATGTCATCTAGCAATACAATAATTGTGTCTAGGACACTCAAGGTCACAGGCAATCATGTTGTGTATGACTGCGGTTGAGAGATTTCTGAGGGTAATCATGTCAAGTTCGCTTGCTTTGTCTTGCTTGCCGTCAGAGAAGAAGCAAAAACATGACTTTTTTTGTTTCGTTCAATGTACGATGTATAATAAAACAATTATTAGATTTGGTTTTTGTGATATAAGAATAATCAAGGTCTCGGTAAGGGTTATCATAATTGATTATTCAGGATATCACCAAAACTTTATCCAATAATTGTTTATAATCTACATGCAATCTACAGAGTACAAAATTGATGATGCACAAAACAAGTACAAATTTCTCACAATATTCACTGATTACCAGGCAACAACTTCATTCACTTATTACCTGGAAGTTAGTCATGTCTCCCTCTTTGACTGTCTTGATCAAATCTTGCATGTAATCAATCAGATGTAAACCAAAAGCATTCTTCGCATTGATTTTCTAAAAGAGAATAAAGCTGGAATTAAATTTATTCCTTTTTATCCTATGGAGGTACACTGTTAATGTCTAGAGATTCTTTTTCAGCCCTTGATTGTTACATTTAATACTGGTAACAGTTCTCAAGCTCATTGCAAGGGCCATCTGTTTGCTCCAAAGGCAGCAAGAAGAGAGAACTTCACCCTTGGGAGCGGGAATAAGAAGGGTGATGAATGGATCCTCAAGGCCAAGCCAAGCCAAGTCTAACAGTCTTGCATTTTTTACTAGTTATTTGTGCCTCACAGTCTCAATATATTTGTTCACAATTCTCTATTAGAGTCTTATATACTTGCATGAGCCTCCATTTCAAGCTACAACCTCCGTCAAAAATGTTGGGAAGGTTTCTTATTTCTCTCCACCCCTTCCCCCTTATTCAAAGTGGAAGTATACCGACGGACTTACATCACACCATCTTGTCTATCATAATGTTCAGTAATACTTCAACATTGATATGGGGTGGAGGGGGGCCCATAAATACATAGTACATACCTATAGATGAGATCTTTTGAAATGTAGTCACAATCAACGCGGTCATCTTCAACCTTCCCAACTATTTTTGTCGGGGTTGTAGTTTTAGTTCAATACTGATCCTGGTTCCTAGATTGAGACCGAATCTCCTGCTCTCCCATATGGGTCACCAAATCTCCCAGACAATACAAATAAAAGTGTATAAAATACATTTTACATACCAATTTTCGGCATTTTTTTTTTTTTTTTTTTTGGGGGGGGGGGGGGGGGGTTTTTTTTTTTTTTTTTTTTTATTTTAAAAGAAGAAGAAAAAATAAGATTTTTGATATTTGAGGCATTTTGAGATTTATAGGCAGACCCCAGTTGTTCAAAGGATGGATAATGCTATCCACCAGATAAATCGCTATCCAGTGGATAAGTGTTGAACAAAACAAACCACACTATCCGCTGGATAGTGATTTATCTGGTGGATAGTGTTATCCGTCTTTTGAACAACATGGGCCTGCCTACATTGAAATACTCTTTTAGGGCTCAAAAATGGCAAAATTGGGAATTGGTGCTTTGATTACTCAGTAAATAATTATATGTATGCCAACTAAGGTTTTATAGCCTGACAATACGATAACTAAATTTTGGGCTTTACTCACATTTTCAGTTGACAACTTTATACAGTTTGAGTATAAGTCTTTTAGTTGTACATTAGTCAGACCGTTGGTTCCCGCTGACTGGCTTCTGGTGAGCAGATCGAAAGAAACACTTCAGTAAGTAAGGGTAAATAAGAGTATAGCAGTTACAGTTGTGACTAATGTAGCAGTGATGTAAAGGCTGCGTCTGTGTTGAAGCTAAGCGACTCATTAGGGTCCAATAGGCCTTTGTTTTACTCTGGTTCTTTAGTTATGTAAAGCTAAAGTAAGAAGTGCCTAGAAATAAGCGCGGTACAAAATATCATGAAGTCTAGCCTTTTGTGGAGAAGCTCAAAAAACTCTTAGGTCTTTTTATTTTTGTCTTTCCCTGTGTTGTTGTTAAGGTAGTCGAAAATATAAGACTTAATTGAGGGAAAAAAAGTTTTAAAACCGCAATAAAATTTCATACCGTTCGCTATCAAGACGACTTGCACTTCTCGGTGTAGCAGGACTTTGAAGGGTTGCCGATGTCGCTTTGGAAAGACGTCTTTGTCTTCTTTCAGCGGCGTCGTCATTCTCTGCTAAGTGATTTGTTGGTGTGTTAGTGCTCGTCAGGACGATTGCACGCCTTCGTCTAGCATTTGGAGAAATAAAATCCGGCGTTCGAAATGGCGATGCAACAGCGGCCGCCATGTTTTACGATTCACGGTGAGGAACAAAATGGCGATTTTAAGGTGATTCGAGGGGAGACAGCGATGGGGCAGCCTACGATTACTGTTTCCTCAGTTAAAGCTTGACCCCAAACTTTTTATATAGTCGTGTACACTTCCAAGTTTTTCGAGCTTCGCGCCCAGACAAACGTGCCAGCAACCGTCTCTTCAAATCCCCACGTGACCACCTGAAAGGTTACCAACCCTCCCCTCCCAGCTTAAACTTATGAAGTGTAGTTGAAAAGATGGCTGGTTTCGTGACGGCGCATCGCTGGGCAACAGGGGTTGAAACTCATAAGACATCAGAAGGACGAATTTTGTGTACAGGAGCTGGATGTGTTGGATGTTTTCCTGAAGTTTTAACAGAAGAAGCTAACGAGCTTGGAGTCTGTGACGTAGATCTGTCGGGAAGAATTTTAGGTCTTCGGCCTTTCTTAGACGAAGAAAATTCCCGGGAAAACTTAAAACTGAAAGGAAAACACTTTTCAAGGAGAAAAAAGAATTTGAAACCAAAGACAAGGGGACACAAACGAACAATGAAGGAGAAGGGAGTTTCTTCCGATGGAGATCAGATAGACTTTGAAAATGATAAAGGCAAATCTGGAGATGACTCAACTTCAGAAATGCCCCAAATATCTTCGACAGTAGCGACGCAAACGGAGCCGTCCGAATTGGGAATTGATGGTCAACCGCTTTCAGAAAACGAAAATGATGTACACAGGCAAGATTTACTAACTCTCCAAGAAGGAAACAGGCCTGACACAGAGGGAAATCTAATGAACAATCGTCCTGAAATTGGCGCTAATTGCAACATTGTTCAAGTTGACGACAACGTCAACAAAACACACAGGAATCCAGTGGGTTTATTTACTCACTCATCTGGCTCGAGATTCGAAAAAATCCATGACAAAATGTACATCGCAAGTGGTAAGAATATAGCGCTAAGCTCGTGCGATAGTATTCTTACTTACAAAGGGACTCCTGCTGAACACGTGAAGGACTTACTGACCTCAACTAGGGAAGACGCAGTGTGTTTTTTCTTTGCCTTAGAATACTATAGTAGCCAGCGAATGTTACCCGACTTTAGGGTCATGGAGATCGTTGAGGCACTCAGTAAAGACGTAGATCTCAAGGACATCAAGTGTGTTCAAAGAATTTCTCGGCGATGGCATATGGTATTAAAAAGTCGCAAATACAGCAGGCTTTTGCGACATTCGGGGTTGAAGTTAAGAGGGAGGATATACCAGCTCATAGACGACGTTGATGGATATTTTGATGTGGTTCAATAAAAAATCGAGTAGTTAATTAAATTTGAGGAGGACTCTTTTTGATATCTCATTGAGTCTTTTAACTGTTCTGTCCCCTGTCTTCTGTGATACCTTCCTTTAGAAATATTCTCAACCTGATTTACTTTCATTGGAGACAGTCAAATAGAAAAACCTTGATGTGTAGAAGTCATTGCCCTCAGCTCCAAACCCCTCCACCCTCTTGATCTCGCACAACACAAAGAGAAACCTCTTCCAAGACAAATTTTCCTTCAAAAGTAGGAAGTTGTCATGAGAAGGAGTGAGAGAGGTGACAAGGGGGGGAGTCACGGGGGAAGTTGAACGAAGGGATGTGAGTTTACTCACTCCATCATGTGCAGTACAGGCTTAATGTTCTTTTTCCCTCCAATGAAAACATCAGAGATTGTGTCTTGTATTGAATATATTTCAGATCGGAAGAGCACACGTCTGAACTCCAGTCACACTTGAATCTCGTATG
>OMLO01000519.1_pt1 | contig 25195 bp, 11 predicted proteins | sample 1674811 | NCBI WGS metagenome assembly OMLO01 (sample SAMN06265003, study PRJEB25207) | coral metagenome | isolation source: Coral host | place: Mexico:La Bocana,Puerto Morelos, Mexico | collected 2008-11-13
GTGAAAGAGACTTCACCAAAAATTAACGTCCAGCAATGCTCGAGTCAAGTATTCGTTGCGAGACGATTCCTTTAAAAATCTTAAATAGCTTCTGCTTTTAGTTGCTATTGTGGTCCTAGTGTTAAATTTCCTTCGTATTTCCCCTTAACGCTGCGAAAATATCACTTCCATATCCAGTTGACGAAGAAAATGGCTCCGCTACGTTTGACAAAAGCAAAAGGCAACTTGCTGTTACCTTACCCGTGCTACCAGCTCTATTGACTCCACAATTGGTAGGTTCATTAGAAGCTTTACACTGGTGGAATTAATGCCAAAACTGAAACTAAAGCAATTAAAGACAGTTACCAACCAGTCAGGGTACTGGCAAAAAATGCCGGTAAAATACGCGAGTGGAATCACCATTAATTTGTTATTGGCGGTAAAACCAATCCGCATCTGACGTGAGTGTGATGGACGATGTATTTGAACCAGTTATGACGATTATTGATGAGTAGAATAGTGAATATTAGTAGTGTAGTGAAACTGCATCGGTTCACAAAACTCAACGTGTTTCAATCAATCTAATAAGTTGGTTGTAAGGTTTTTAATAGTTAAACTTATTGTTATGCTAGCTGTTCCTTTTATCACTGGGAAGAGTCTTTTCGGCTCTTGAAGAATGACCCTTGTTAAGTCCCGTGACCACAGTAAGGCCTAAGGAAACGCACTTCCCTCGCAAATTTAAACATTCACATTTTTGTTGGACTAACTACTGAAGCTTGTCTATTATACAACCAGGGTGAACGAGAAGGAAATGGTACAGAAGAGCAGGTTGAAGTCTTACAATGCTCAATTGACGAACAGCTGAATTCAATTCCTTCAAGCGCAGAAGAATTTGTTGATAATACTCCGTTACGTGATATAATGAAACCATGTGAAGCTGATTCTACGAAGGAGAATTCGGAAGACGACACTAACGCCGCTTGGTGGAACAAGAAACTGCAGCGCAATGCAGAGAGTGAATTACTTGATGGTCTCGAGGATGGAGATAACACAGACATTCGATTTAAGCTGTCAAGCTCAGATTCAGGTACCTCTTGACTGTCATAAGTAAACACTTCATGACTCCTTTGACTCGTGGCTTGATAAAACTTTGCTGTTGTTTCTTTTCTTAGACTTCCCATCTCCATGTTTCTTTACGTGTCCGCCGTACAACTACCACCAGGACGATGACGTCATCACATTTGTCATTGACGTAGCAGATATCGCCCTTGACACAGTCTCCCTCGGTTTCAAGAAAAACAAGGTCAATATTATTGTGTTTATTGCTTTTCAGGCGCAGGGTGCAAATGAATTGGGAGGCGTGATCGAAAGCGCAGAGCAAAGCGATAATCGTCATGTGTTTTTTGTTCTTGTTCGTTCAGTCTGGATCAGTTTTAGTGATTGAGGTAATAAGTTCAGCATTCATTTAAGGTTGCAGGTCATTCTCAACTCCACCCCTAAGGGAGGTTTCACATAGGTAATTTCGTAACTTCCTCTATTAGATGCACGTCTTTTCTTAATATTTTTTAGTTTTTATCTGTATATCTAGTTTGTAGTTGAATATACTCTATGTATGCACAAAGCTGCACAAGCCGGCGGGATGTGTTACTCTGCCTGTTCATGTTTACTAACCGTGATATCACTGTATGTTGTTGATATTTTTTTAGGCATACATTAGCTTCCCATCCAGTATGTCCCACCGTGGAGAGTTGCCTCCCCCGGATTATGCTCTCTATTTACAGTTCCCGGATGACCATAACTTGGACGCAGATGTCTGTAATATTGATGTCAGTAAGGAGAACCTTGTTCTGCGTCTTTACAAAGAGCGATCTTGTAAAGGAATGTGGGATAGTTTCGAGGCGGGTTCTGGAGAAGATAGTTTGGAGGTAATTTTCTTGTTATCTCTTATCAGCTCCTTGCTTCTCCTTACATTCGTGTTCTGGTAGAGAAATCCAAAACCAAACCTAATCGAGCCTTTATCGTGCTTATTATCTAGAATTGTTTCACTCTTGAACTGATTGGCCTGTGTTGGCGTGTGTAACTGAGGTGAATGTAATATGTGATCACTTGGACGGGAAGTGAAAACAACGTTTTTAACAAAGTCCTTAAGATAGTTAATTTTTTTAAAGTACAATGCTCTTTTCGTTGCAGACAAAGTTCTTCGTAACGGAGAATACAGTGGATATGATGATGACAGAAATTGCTGAGCAGGATCCGTGGGTACGTGAAATGCAACAGCCTTTATGTGTATCCTCCCAGCTTACGATTTTTTTCTTAGCAGGGTAAAGTTCCCTTATTAACACTAGAATTTCAGGATTGTTCGAAATAATATGGGTTGACTCAAAAATTGTATCATCAACGAGAGCAGTCGGACGTTTTTTGTTAATGCATGGTCCTTCCTAAATCAGGTCGAAACCAAATATGCGCATTTGAGTTGAGAATCTAGAACTCTCCTCTTGGTAAAAATTAAGTCGTTTAGACTTGCGGAATTTTGAAACTGGCTTGCATAAAACTCTTATAAACGGAGGGGCTTATATCTGATGGAGCTTATAGCCGGAATAAAAACCGTTTCGTTTCGTGGGCATATGTTGATCCATATTAAAACGAATTCACAACAAAGAAAGCTAGGGGGGCTTACGGAAAAACACACGGAACGTTTTTTAACCATATGCGATCATTTCTTTCCTCGATCATTTAAGAATTCCTCTTTAGTAAGCAGAATCCGGCAGGTAACTCGTTATTTCCAGTGCTAAGCCAGACAGAGGAGACAGGTATAACACTCATAAGCAAGAACAATGCACCACATGTAGGTATAACACGTGGGATATTGACTTGCGCTATTTGTCAATTTGGTCTAATGTTTTCACTCTGTTTTTTGTCTGGTTTAGTCCACTGTCGCTACTGATCGTGAAACAAACGTCAAGGTTTTATCTCTGACCGATGACTGCCTAAGTCTTGAGGTAGAAACCAATCCAGGACACACTGCACACGAAGTGTTAGGATCCCAGTGGAATTTAGAGGAAGCCGAGCACATGGGAGAAAACACTAGTTCATGCGAGAAAGTGAACGTGGCTGACTTAGCAGAAGATCTACACAGAACTAACCTAGCTGAAAGCCCAGGGTTGAAAGATTTTTGTGGCGATGCGGAGCATAAAAATGAGAATAGCAAAGCGGAATCTGTGAGTTCAGATCCAGCGAAGATCGACAGTGAAGCAGCTTCTGCAGAAATGGGAGACAACTTTGTACCAATGCATGTGATAAGTAACGCAGTTAGAACTCGGCGGTCTATTTTAAGGAGGACTTCCAGCACTTCAACGGATGATTCCTTGGGAGACGAGAATGAATTTAACGGAGTACCTGATTCCCCGAGCAAGAAAAATGTACGGTTTAACCTCAATCCCAACGTTCGTGTTTTTAGCAACAAAAAGGATAAAAAGAAAAGGAAATTAGAGGCAAAGCTTAAGGCTGAAGCGCGAAAGCAGTCATTAGAAAGCGAAGGAAGTGAATCTGAACAGAGCAACGGTATTTCGCCCGTTGATAACGGAACTGGATGGGATGGATTTGATGATCAATCCCTCGGGAAGGGAATTTACGGGATAACCTCTCTAAAAGCTCCAGATAATGGAGAGCTTGCTAGGGTAGATGAAAAAGGAGCTGAAATTAGTGATGATCAAACCACGGGTAATGCTTCTGGTAAACCTGTAAGTTCTTTGTCAAGTGCTTGTGACTCTTTTGGGATGACTAACAATTTAATATTCGAATTAGATGACTGACAGCTGTCATTCAATGTCTATATATGTATTGCACGAGGTTCAGTGCCTTCAGCTGGGTTTTAATTGTGATCTTTTTTTTTTAGTTTTTATAAAGGGACAAGTGTTTATTAAGGGAGAAGTGGATTTAAAATAAAGTTATGTGGTGATAGCTGAAAGTCGCGCAGTTCATAAATGAACGGCTTGTATACCAAGTATTTTGAAAATCCAGTGTGGAACCTAAAGACTATTCGCAACTCACGCGGTTTTCTTGTTCCGTTGCGTTACAGCCGTTACGTTACAGCCGTTACGTTACAGGCTGCACTGGAAACACCCCCAGAAATGAACATTGTCTAAACGTTCCTTCGGGGAGGGGGTACTCACTATAACGGACTATGCCGAGGCACGGTAAAAGGGCTGCATTTCCTATGAATGAAAAGAGTAAGAGTCTGGGCGTCGGGGAGTCTTAAAAACTCTCCCTTTAGATAATTATAGTGAAGAGTTCAGAAGGGCTTGATTCTACCTCCTGCAAGGTTCATTGCAACAAAATCGCACAGACACGTCATTTGAGACGATTTTTCCGCGAACTTGGTTCGAAACAGAATTGCGAGGAAACTGAAAAACAAACAAAAAACGAGTCACCAGCATATTTAATTACGATGAGGTCATTGCAAAGAGGTATTAGCGGGGTCGGGTTCTTGACAGAACAAAATATTCGCCAAATATTCTCAATTTTATTGAGAAATGTTACAAATTTACGATAAAATGTGTGATAACTGAACACGTGGTGAAACTCAGGCTACTACGATGAGGTTTTAACTACTCTCCCTGCCACCCCCTCCCCCCCCCCGCTACCTCCTGATTCAGTAGTGACCAGTCCCTCTCTGTTAGGTCCGAGTTTATTCACTTCCAGGATGAGAGCTGTTTACGGGGCACAAGGTGTTTGTTGTTCACAAGTGAATATTACTAAGCGAACATCAATTGCAAATGATTCAATTTTGTGTAAACCTTCACGAGAACTCGTGTAGCTGTCACACGTGAGCTTGCTTAAATTATGTCGCTGAATTGAACTTAAGCTTGACTACAAAATTTAAGGTCACCCAAGGTTGGCCGCACGCAATCGCCCAAAGAACCAACAAATTTATTTGAGTTTACTGGCGAGTCATGTCCAAACAGATTGGAGTATCTGTGCCAGATTCTGAGACGTTAAGCTCTGAAAAGTCTAAACGTTTCACGGTGAGTGAAAATTTTCACTGAAAGCTTCTAAGCTTATAGTTTTCTATAGTTTTTTCTTAGTGAGTATTTACCGCCACCTTGTTTTTTTTTCTGTTAGAATTAATATCTATGTCAGATTAAAACGAAACGCATTATAATCCTGCTGTGCATACTACTTTTAATCGTGGATTTTGGCACTACGAATATTCTAGTTGTATGTCAACATTTTTCCGACAACGGATCCTTCAACTTTAGCTTCCAATAAACAAGTTGGGTGTGCGTTAATCGAATTCTCGATCACACCGACAGGGTTATCAGATTGCAAATAATTTCCGATGTAGGTCTAATGGGAGAACTATTTATTTGCTTGTTATTCCTTTAGTTCACTGATTGCTGACGGCATTGACAAATTTCCATGGTCAAAAGCATGGATATATGGTCTTACATGAAGTATATTGGGCTGGGCATTGAGGAAGTTTTCATGGAATGTTGACTATCGTTATTTAGCATACCTCAGTAACTGACTATCACATAAATAGACGCGCAATCTGATTGGCTACACAGGTGCCGTCTAGAGCCAGCGCGATTTAGCATGCATCAGTGCACAAATGTATCAAACTTTATGAAATAAAAAATATTTTTCTGCTTGATAGATCGATCACTGAGGTATGCTAAAACAATTAGACGACTCGCCCTCGGTTGCTATTGCCAACTATCAGCCAATAGAAACCTTGAGCTTGCCATCTAATTGTTCTATAGCTGTAGTTAAGTAGAATCTAGCATGCACTCTTATTGTTTGATTTATGGTCTGGTCGCAAATGTCAAAATCCAAATACTGCCCAGCCTTACTCTACCGTTTTTGTCATGGGTGGCTAAATTTTATGAGCTGGGTAATGGTCCATGCAATCTGACAACCTAAAAGGTCGGTAAACGTAAGGGAACGATAGTCCCTGCGACTAGTCTGAACAGCAAGATGGTGCCTTGATGCTCAGCTGTGAAGATGGACTTGATGTTAGACAAGAAGCTTGGATTGCTTCTACCACAATGATTCTGATAGAATGTTGATTAAAAAAAACTCTGTTATCCAGAAATTAAAAAAGAAACACTGGATAATTTGAATTATTTATTTTTACACAGGTCCATGTTGATAGCAGTTTTTATAACTGAAATGGTCATCCTGCATAAATATTTTTATTTATTTATTTTTAACCTGCATTGCTAATTTTAAGCTTGATGATTGCCCTTAATTGTTAATATGTACCCGTGCAATTAGTAATTATAGTAACTGGACCGAGTGAAGTATAAGCAGTTCAGGGAGTAAATGCGAAAGTAATTTCAAAATCAAGGAGCATGAAATGATTACTCCCTGAATTGTACGACATAAGGGCCAAATTGTACTAATTAATCATATCTATAACAAATTTCAGAGTTAAAATGTATTTTTAGAACTTCATTAAAGTGAAAATGTCTGTAACGCTTTTCATAAGTTCTGAATACTGTAGGAAACTCTGCAAAGGAAGCCAAAAAAGCATGATTTGTAACAATATTGACATGTGAATCACTTGAGTATCCAATAAAGGGTTCTGATTACAAAAAGCCCGCATAGGATATCTGTGATTGGACACTTTCATGATTGCGTGCATACAAGGCAAATAGGCATGCAGAGAACCAATCAGATCTGAAACTTTTGTTACAGATAAGATTAGTCCATATATATATATATGTGTGTGTGATGCTGTAAAGGACTAGTCCCTGCAACTACTCCCCTTTTGTACACTCTTTAAGGGACTTATCGTAGGAAGTAGTCCTGACCTATGTGCCACCTATAGTCTGCGAGGAACCTTAGGGAAGCCCTGTTTGTAGAAGGGGAAAGTTATGTGTGACCCCTGTTTGAATTTGAAACCTTTTCTTGTCATATTTTGAATGGTCATGTTATTTTAAAGGTGTATAAAGTTCTTGTAAAGCTTCCTGATGGGCGCAATTATTTCATCTTCAGGAGATACAATGAATTTTACAACTTATATGAAAAGGTGAGTTTCAATTTTTCACTGGTAATTATTCTATTTCTAAGCTCGGTGAACCTTTCTGATGCAAGACAAGGAACACAGGAAAAGAGAAGTGATCCATAGCATGTTGGATTACCATATTTAATTAGTGAATTTCTGTTGTATACAAATAAGAAGCAATTTTCTGTTGTGACACTTGCCCAGTAAATCTTTCAATCTTTGTTTTTGTTCCTCTGACACTGGGTAAGTTGGAAGTGCAGCTACATCATGGTTAGCTTGATGAAGGGTCGAAGTTCAGGCCCAGATCAGGGTCTTTGTTATATATCTTTGGGCAAGGTACTTTACTTGCAGTGTCTCTCTTTACCCAGGTATATAAATGTGTAGCAGTGAACTGAAGTGATGTGGGGGGTAAACTTGGGATGGACTAGCATCTCATCCAATAAAGGGGGGGGGGGGGTCTAGAAATACTGCTAGATGCTTAATGTGGAAAAGCACCATTCTGATGGGCCACTAGCTAGGCTGAATACAGACTTAATTAACCTTAACCTTTTCATTTACTGAAATAGTGGTAACCAAAGAAGTGAGAGCAAACTATATGTAGACATGTTTGGTCCTAGTGGTTGAATTACTATGAGACTGTGAATTGTTTCTTAATAAGTGATAAATGTAGCCATGACAGGATTAAGCTTTTGTTTGATTTCATGGGAGCTTTTATTCAGTATCATTATTAACATGGTACTTTTTTAATTTATAGATAAAGAAAGTCTTTCCTGAGTTGAATATAAAGTTACCAGGAAAACGACGTCTGGGTAACAATTTTGATCCTGGTGAGTGCTGCCTTCACAAGCATGAATCATGAAAATTTTGGCAGCAGTTTTACTAAAAGAATATCCCACCTCACTAAGTTGCCATTGAACTGAATTATGGAGACGGTTTCAAACAAATTATACTCTGTCTGGATATTTTCTTGAGCAGTGCAATAAAGTAATTTCATCAAGAAAAAGGATGACATACAATATGTTACCAGCAGATTTGGGAAATTTCAATTTTTTCTTGAAAAAAAAAAGAAAACAGCCCTAGCTTACATTCACATAAATGTCTACAAGATACATAATTTATAAGACTAGTGTAATTACATGTAATTTGTGGTAAACACTGACATATTCTTTTTTCAATCTTATTGTTTTGTCAGAGTTCATAAGGATGAGAAGAGAAGGGCTTAATGAATTTACAAGCAAGATAATCAGCCACCCCAGTGCCATTGAACAGTGAGTCAACATACATCTATTCTCACTTATGAGCAGTTGTTAACAATTGTTGATAGGCCTGCAGATAATGTTTTAATTTGTAATTTTATAGAATGATTGATCACTGTTCCTCTTACTTATCTTTGAGAAAATCAGCGTATTGTTGAGTGAGCCAGTATTATATATACTTTATCTAGTGATAAGGGAGAGTTTCAGGATGCACCTTCAACTACAGTTGACTCCTGATAACTCGAACCTTGCTATCTTGGATCTTGCAGTAACTCAAACTGAAATCGATATTTCCCTGGATTTCATTCACACATTTACTGGCGTCTTCTCTTGATAACCCAAACCTCTTGCTGACTTTAAATATTAAGTAATTTTCATTTCTACTTGAAACCATGTTTGTTTCTCTGATATGTGATAATTGAAAACAATCAGTACTGAAGTCCAAAACATTGAATGATTTAACTATTTCTCAGAAAATTAAATCACATGAACTCTGTGGCAGTTGCCTGACATTGTTCTCTTTGAAACCTGCAAAGTTTCTTCTGCATGAGTTGCTTTGTTTTGTTTTGTATTACATTAAAAATGTTTTGAATTATACACATCAATAAATATAAAATTAATATATTCTTTCATTTTCACTCACCTTCTCTATAATTAAATGTGATTAAACATACCAGAATACATGCACTGCATAATGTCTCAATAATGCAAACTCCCGATGACACCAACCTCTTGAAATTTCCCTTGAAGGGGTGAGTTACAGCTGTTCAATGAAAGGCTTCCAGAAGGATTCTAAAAAGCTTGCAACATATTTTACTTTGATGATGATCAAATAAATCGAAAACGTTAAGTTTCATATTTTAAGAGCTGTTTACCTTGAATTTTATCATTTTACTTTTATCGGCGAAATGTATATATATTTTACTTTGCTGTAAGCTTGTACTGTCCAGTCCTGAACCCCATCTGATACTGACTTACAATAACAAGTCACTATCATCTGGCTCAGTTATTCACTATCTAGAAACAAGAGTATGTTGCTGGAATAGAAATACAAAAAACAAGCTGCACATGATTTAACATTAATTCTTTTGTGGCAAAAGACAGTTCTGTTATACTTGAAAGAAATCGCTGAGAGAATTTGGTTTTCAGGTGAACATGTTTTTTCTCAGGTGATGAGGTCATTTTATTTCCAGTAGTGAATGTATTTAAAGAAATTTAAGTGGAGAGTAAGTTGTGAACTGCAAAAAACACTCATCGGTTGTTTAAACTTGTCCACAGCCCTGATGTCCGTCTGTTTTTATCACTGGATAATCCAAAGAATGCCCACATTAGTGATGATACTGAGCATTTTGGAGCTGATGAAGCTGATTTACTGGTACTTTTTTCTGAGAAATAATAATATTATTGTTTTCATTGACAAAAACCATGAAATATATGTGTAGTTTATCATAACAATAACGTTTTTCAAGTGGATAAAAATAACATAACAAAGTGGTAAAAGGCGAAGGCTTTTTATTCTGCAGAGGATTAACAAATCCGCTTGTTATTCATGTAATAAAGAATGATTCAACAATATATTTCTGTTTAGATTAGGCACATCTAACCTTGATATTAGCATACTGCATTCAAATATTTTAAAGGTTTTAATGTAATTGTTTAGTTTTTCTTAATTTTAAAATATGTATTTTTTTTCTTCCTGTCACAAAGGCCAAGGACCTTGATAAGATTGATCTTGGAGATTCATACAACCAAAAGTAATTATTACTAATGGCATTTACTGTATTTTAATTAAGTATCCTTCACCACCTCAACCCTAATTGTCATTGTCATTAGCATCATTGTAGTTAGCATCATAATATTATGAGATGTTGTTGACGTCAACGAATTATTTTTGAGGTACAGGATAACACAAAAAGGGCAATAAATGGAGTTAACTGCACTACCTAGAACAATCAACATGCACCCTCTTCTGCACCTTCAACACATTGAATTATGATTCAATACATATCAGAATAAATTAAATTAACTCCTGAATTAGATTTTCAATTAGCTTTGTGTTACAGGGCAAAGCCAAGTGACTTCCTGTTTCTCAAAGTCATTGGTAAAGGAAGCTTTGGAAAGGTAATTGTGCCATTTATGATTTTTCATCCATTCATTCCAGTTGTTCACTACAACTAAACTAAACAAGTTAGTTACAAACCTCAAACCTAGTAAATAAATGAAAATGTGTATTAGTGGATGATTTCTAGCCATTGTTTAATGTACTTTAACAAGCTGTTATTTTTATTTTCAGGTTTTCCTTGCTAAAAACAAACAAGAAGATCAATTCTATGCTATCAAGGTCTTAAACAAAGCTGCAATAAGAAAAAGAAATGAGGTTTGTTCACTCTTAACTGCTGTTGAACTTGAGGTCTTAATTATGTCACATGTATGACAATCATAAGTTATATAAGGTAATATTGTTTAAAACCAGTCATATCAGACTGGTGGTGCTCTGTTGATGACCAGTTAGCTAGTCGATGGTGATTAACTTGAGGTAAACCTTGTTACTCTGTAAGATGCTATAAAATGTTTGAAACTTCGGCATCATTAATAGAGGGTTGGATTTTTCAAGATGCATATTTCATACAAATAAACATAAAAAACATAAATAACATAAGTACTAATTTAACGTCTACATCTCATTATTTGACCTTATTAATTAAAAATCTTCAGGCAAAGCATATTATGGCAGAGAGGAATGTTTTATTGATGAATGTAAAGCACCCTTTCTTAGTGGTAAGTACTGAGATGTTTGTCTAAATAATATTATATTTTATAATTTACATCCATTATATATTATGTCATTGAAAAACATTGAATGTGTTATGGAAAGAAATCATGATTTGATATTAAGTTTGGAGGAAATACAGCTAGAAAGATCCCACAGGGTCAAAGGTTCAGATTTCCTGGATACTATAACTTAGGAGTAGTTCTTTAGACAAGTGTGGAAAGAAATCACTTTTAAATCTTCATTATGTACCTGTATGATCTATCTCCTTTGAGTCTTGTGCTGCACTTTGGTGAAAGCAACTGACCAGTGTGTAACTTGACTCCTGTTAAGTTCAAGTGGACTGGGAGGGGAGGGGGACAGATGTGCCAGAGTGTAAGATATGCTTCAAGTAGGGTTTACCAGAAATGTCCAAAGTAACCACTTAATGAGCAATTCTTTTATTGAGAGGGCAGTTCATTTTTTTTAAGGCTGATGAACCTTTTGTCTTACTTATTTATAGTACCCTCAGCAGAAATCATCCTTGTCGCTATTTTTATGGACTCTTGCCTTCTAGCGCCTTCTCTTTTGCATCTGCAGTACCATTGATTAAGGCCTGTGAAGAGAATTTCATGTTTAGTGAGTTTTTTGTTAAACATTTCAGGGATTGCATTACTCGTTTCAGACCAGAGATAAACTGTACTTTGTTTTGGATTACGTCAATGGAGGAGAGGTAAAAAGCAAAGTGTTTTAAAGCTTTACCTATGTACCTTTGCTGACTTATCATTTGTTTTTTGTTTTAGTTATTCTTTCATTTACAAAAAGATAGATCCTTCCCAGAACCAAGGTCAGTATCCTGAAGGATCACTTTCATTTCGTTAATATAATTATTGATATTGATTATGGGTATTTATTGTGCAATAAAGAAATAACCAAAATTAAAAGTTTTTTTTATTTGTCACCTATTTAGTGAGCTTCATGTAAAAGCTGCATTTCAGTTTGATAAAATTGTGATATATCATTATTTACTCTTATTTTTACACTTCCTGTATTAAAATAGGATGTATATTTAACTCTTCTGACAGTTGAATTAAGAAACATTCGTACCTAATTGTAGAACCGCCAACCCACGCTACGAGCAAATCACACCGTTTAATGTACGTCCGTTACACACGTGCAGAACATTCTCACACACTCCTTGAATACATTATATATATAGCCGACTCATACATAATCAATGAGCCTCGACACTACACTAATCTCGGACATGTCAAGTTGTATCCACTGCTTGCTGACCTGACTACAGCATGCCCCTCTTGCATGTATGTAAGGTTGACAGAGTGAGAGGAACTTTATTTAGAATTGTATTTCTCTTGTATTTGACAGGGCTAGATTTTATGCTGCAGAGATAGCTTCAGCAATTGGATATCTCCATTCCCTTCAAATAATCTACAGGTTTGCAGGAAAATATGTCATAGTAACCCACGGCAACTAACAGTTATTTCAATCATTGTTTTAAAATTTTGATTTGTTTTGTATGGCAGAGATTTGAAGCCTGAAAACATCCTCCTAGATCATAAAGTAAGTGCAATCCATCCTTTAAATGGCAGCAAAGAGTTTCTTTACAGTTAGACATATAATAAGTTGGTAGTTGGTAGACATGCACAGTTGTTCTGGTGAATTGACTTGAACTTTTTCAATGTCAAGTTATGACAGTACTCAGATTATCTAAGCCTTAGATAATTGGATTTCAATGAGCCATTTAATTTTTTTGCACTAACCCCAAAAGCCACAGCTAGGTGATAAGAATACTGCTAAGGCTAACAAATTATTTAGATTCTTTGAGTTAAATACACGCATTGTTTTCTTTGACTACACCAGTGTTCTATATAGCATGACTACATGTGTAAATCATCTCCTCGCGATTTAGAAAGTGATCACCTGATGGCGGTTTTCGTTAACGTGTGGGAATCCTTAATTTCTGCGTACAGTTGTAGAGATCTGGCTGCTAGCTTGCCTGTTTGCCCCTTTCTCAGGATCGCACCAAGATTTTCAAGAGCGTGCTTCCCATATCAAATCATTTAATTTATTGAAAACTCTTTCAGGGTCACGTAGTTTTAACAGACTTTGGACTTTGCAAGGAAGGAATAGAACCTTCTGGAACAACATCAACATTCTGTGGCACACCCGAGGTGAATTCAGATACTGATGATTATTTCTGAACAGTTTAAATCCCCCTTGTTTCCTCTATCATAGCCAAATTTGTTGTAGTTATCCAAAATCCGAAATATGTGTTCAGTGCCAAATTGGATTGCGCTAGGAATGGCAGCTTTAAAAAGCTGTTTTGTCATCGTTATTGTTAGATTCAGGTGCATCGAAATGTTCGGACACAAAGTAAATTAACGACGCAAACAATTTGAACATTCGTTTAAAAAAGCTCTTACATGCAAACCACAAACGTCAAGTCAAACTTTTTGAAAACTTATAAGTCAGCCGTTCCGACAGCTTGTTATACGTCAATGTTGATCTGCTTTTATTCGAAAAGTTTTGCTGCTGTTAGAGAGGTTTATTGTACAACAAACGTATTGCGTGACCCCCGATTAGTAACCGGATTGGGATAAACCCAGTAAAGCCGTTTATTTTACCACATTTAGTACTTAGCACCAGAAGTTCTTCGGAAGCAAGAGTATGACAAAACTGTAGACTGGTGGTGCCTTGGTGCTGTCTTATATGAAATGATGTATGGTCTGGTAAGAAGTTTTTCTTTCTATTTAACCAATAAGGACTCAATAAGCTACATTTGTATCACACAGAAAGAATGAGAATAGTATTTTGTCTGTGTTGGATTAGTTATTCGTAAGAGTAGAAGTTCATATACCTTATTGCTTCTTAGTATAAAGCATTTTACTTAAAAAAAAGTCCTCAGTTAAAATGTTCTTTCTTTCTTTTATTTTTTCGTTCCGACATGATTGTCGTTGTTAAGTAATTCAGGCATGTTCCTATCTACTACGTATCTACTTTAGAACGTGTTCCTGTTACAAGGAAAAATTAACAGCAAGCTATCATTATTGTTTACTTTTCAGCCGCCATTTTACAGTCGGGATACAGCAGAAATGTACGAAAACATCCTCCATAAACCACTTCGTCTTAGAACCAACATATCGGCTAGCGCCAGAAATATCCTTGAAGGAGTAAGTCCTTTATGTCGTATGGGTCAGATTAACAGCTGAAACAAATTTATTGACAAATTGTTGCTGGTACCTCTCTGATTGTCTTTCTAATAACTTGACAGCTTCTTCAGAAAGATCGGTCAAAAAGACTTGGAGTGGGAGAGAATGATTATGTAAGTTTGTGCATTTTTTTGATCGACATATAAATTGGAAACGACAATGCATTCAACACAATATCGAACGAACACAGATGTAGCTTGACTTTTATAATAAAAAAGGATCTAGAGGTCGAATTTTCTGTCAGATGTAATACTAGTCGAGGTACTCTAGATAAAGTCGCGTAAAGATACGCAGTCATTCATAATAATCTCTGCATTCAATCGCTTTTGCAGTAGTAATATATGATTCCCTTTTCCATTTATTCCTCGTAGGAAGAGATCAAGAACCATCCGTTTTTTCGCAGCATTGACTGGCAAATGCTATATGATAAGAAAGTCGAGCCACCGTACAATCCCAATGTGGTAAGAAAGCACTGTGCAGGGGGACACATTTTAGTCGCCCGCATGTTTATTGTTGTTGGTAAAGTATTATTTGCTCATTCTGTTGTTGTTGTTTTTACCAACAGACGGGTCAGCTTGACTTGAGACATTTTGATCCGGAGTTTGTTCGTGAACCAGTACCAGGTATGACGTCATTTGCCAGAAAGTGATAAGCAAAATCGATGTCGTTGACCATGGCGCCTTGGGCGACTTCTGACGCAACGTGTTACATCATGCATGTTTTCTTTGTTTGGTGCCCGAATTTTGCATGTTGCGTGAAAAATCGTCTTGTGTAACTAAGCATCACCGACCATTGCCGCCAGAAAGTTGCGTGAAAAGTTGTCTCGTGTAACATGGCTAAAACTCGGCGTTAAAAATCGTCTAGTGTAACATCACCTGAATAACATCACCTGACGTCTTTTATTTTCTTATGTGATGTGATGATGTAAACTGCTCTTCATACTAAATACAACAACGATTGATTGTGATTTAACATTTGCTGCTCTTTTTTCATATTTTATTTACAATAGGATCTGTTGGTAAATCTGCTGATTCAACGTTTTTAAGTGCGAGTGTGGACGACCCTGATGATGCATTTGTTGGTTTCACGTATGTTGCTCCAATGGAAGAAGTTCTGCACGAATGACTTGCACAATGCACAATGTGTAACTTATTTCTTGCTAGATACGCGGTGTAGAGTTGTAGTAAGCACTCTCTTCAAATACGTCACAACACAGTCTACAGAGCATGCAACATTCCATTATAACAAAAATAAACGCGAGTATCACAAACAGGGAAAACGTCCACATCTGGCCCTTGTGCTGTCACGCAGTGCTGATTTCCTCACTCGCTAAAAATGAGCGTGATAGAGAGAGTGCCGGACTGGACCAAGAAAACGTTTGCAGCGGTCAAACGCTAACATTTAGCACTACTTCTAAAGTTCTTATGACTTTGTAGGAAAATTGTGCAAGAAAATGTTATAAAAGAGCAGTTGGAAACCAAATGAGCAGCGGAAAACTAAGCGGTAACAGTTATCTATCGTCGCCTGAGCTGAAAAAGGAGGACTTAAGAAAATTCAGGCGGGAACTGCACAGTGAGCGTGCGCAGTGCGTTTGACCGTTGCAAACGGAAACTCTGTTTTCACAACTGTGGAATGTTACTATCGTGTTTTGGATGGTTCAAATGGTCCAAGGGAATCAGAATGAGGGACAGTATTGAAAAAAGTTGTGACCGTTTCCCGTGTTTGGTTCCAAGTTCTGATATGTTGTCGATTGCGCTGTTTTCATGTGCGGTCAATGATTGCACCCCTTCCCCTGTAGTTTTGGTTCAATGACAGCCACTGGGACTGACCCAACTTTCCAGTGCAAACTTTACATCAGTTAAGGTAGTCTTCAAACATCGCATTTTAGTTCTCTGCAAACACTTTCTATACACATGGGTTAAATAAAAACAAAAGAGTTTTAAGCTTCAGTTAAGTCTTGTAACTTATAGTTCATACGTTTGACAAAATGGTGCTAATTAATAATGCGGCATTTTGAGAGACAACTGGAAGTTACAAGATATGATCGACCGAACACCCTAATTTATTACGATTTACTATGAAATCATTCAAATTCATGAAATGTTCTTAACTTATTAATAATTATGCTGTGGTTTCATAGATACATTAGAGCTATAGAGTTTGAAACACAATTGTATTTAAGTATTAGACATTTTTGGATTATATTTAGTTCCAGCGAGTCTTTATCTGTACGTGATACGTGAAAAAAAACGTGAAATAAAGATCTCTTTGTAGAGTTATTCAAATTCAACATTCGTGTGATTTACGTCTGGTCAATGAAATCTGAAGAGCTTATCAGTTTGCTATTTATCGTTTGTTCGTTTTTATTGAGTATAATCTTTGTAATTCCTCTCCTGACGACATGGTGATAGCCAGAATCCAAGACCAACTGAAAATTTTATTCACCAGAAATATGTTGATTAACAGCTTAAGAAAATAATCTCTACCAGCAGTAATTTGTATTGTTTTTGTTCTACGTATTTCCATTAAAAACTAAGCTATCTAGGAGGCCACAAGAATCTGTTATATACTGTCAAATGTCCGCACGATTGGTCTGAATTTAAGTCACGTGACGACTGACCGGCGATTTACGGAGGATATCCGGAACCCGCTGTTTTTTACTTTGGTTCATTTTTTGTCGTAAAGTAATTGAAATGAATATTTCTCTATATTTGTAAGCGGACTATCAATATTTCCAACGCAAAACAAAATTATCCCGACGGTTGACAGCTCGGTGGAAATCACCAAAACATTGACCTTGTCAAACTCATGGGCTTTTCCCTTAAGAAAAAAAGAATACACCTGAAAGAAAACAAGGATATTTGTTTTTGGACGCTATCTGTTCTTCGAAGTTTACAGCTTGTTGGAACTGATGATATGATTACGAGTTGTGAAGAGTTCCTGTTTATTTTGAACAATCAACATTCAAAGATTAGAAAAGTTTGCCACGCTTATCAAAGCAAATAAGTTGCAATTCTCAGAGCCGGTTTTGTAGTTTTTTTAAGTAGAAAGCTATGGGGACGCGATATTTCTACAGGTGGACTACGCAGTCTCATAGCTGGTATCCAGAACGCGCTCGGCGTCTTTAAAATACACGACGTTCAAATTTCACCAAAGTAGTATGAGTTGTTTGCCAAACAGCGGATCCTTGAAAAACTTTTACCATGTAGCCACTGATTAGTCCCTCAGCCTGTACGACCAAGCATGTCTATTAGTGTTATTGATTTGTCTGTGTGCAACATATCGTACAGTCACCGTTCTTCCTCTTTTCCTCAGTGGACGTGACTAGCAGGGAGTTGAGTAGGGATAAACATTTTAGCTTTTCGATCACGGTGACCTCATGAGCGAATTGATCTAATTGTTAAAAATATAAATCCATATTAAGTAAAAAGAAACAGCAGAATTCTATGAGCTTTCCAAGCAAAAGAATACGATATTAACAGGCGGTCCTTTCTCATGACATTTTATGAAGGAAATTTCCATGCGTTATTCCATTATTCCGGTCATAAAAGTCTCTTTATGGTCTCTTAATAATTAATTAACTAACTAACCCACACCCCGGACTAAATTGCCTCCTCGACACTCCCACATTATTTCCCATGAGTTTTGTTTTTTTTTTCTTCAGAATAGCATTGAAGCCTTTGAACAAACTGTGCGTGTAAGGGAAACATATAGATTTGTAATGGCATTATATTTTATTTTTTAACCGGACATTAAAGGAGACCGAGAAAAAGTATACTCGACTGTTCTCTGATCTCTGGATTCTTCAACAAATCTGTATTCTTGGCTGTTTGAGATGAACACAATTTTCTTTATTCTAGACAGGAACCATTAATTTATATTCGCTCGTCTGACTCTTCTGATAAGATTTAAAAAACATTTTCATCCACCTACTAGAATTTTCTAATGATTTGATAATGAAATGCAAAATAAAGACGTGATCGGAAAAGATTCGCCTATTCCCACGTTTTCTAGACAAAACTCGAAATCGATATTGCAAGCATACATATCTCTATTTTCAAATGCTTTCCTGTATCAAACAGCCATTTGATCGCTAGAAATTGTTCACCATCCGATGACAATAGAAATTCTCCCCACTCTCACTTCCGTCGTGTGACATGACAAGTTGACCCCAGACCTCAGACTCCTTTTGAGTTGGATAGGATTTTGCATTGATAAGTATTTCCCAGGGCAGCAGTGTGTTATATTCCATCTATTGTTTCTTGGACGCTCATTAGTAGTCTTAGAGAAAATTAGCTGTGGATTATAGCTTTGGATAAAACGACGTAGCTTCCCACGCGTTTTCTTTCACAAGGAAGGCATTACAAGTTCTGACGAGCGCGACCTTCCCTCGAGAACAAAACCACAAGCGCTGTAGCTATCTGTCACGAAGTCCAGTGATAATTTCAACCGCAGAAGCATTTTCCAGCAAATGCGATGTCCAAGCAGATAGATGTAACGGTACCTGACTCAGAAACATTGAGCTCAGAGAAATCAAAGCGTTTTACGGTAAGGTTTGTTATTCTCAACTCATTGTCAACTGTGTGTTAAGCATTAACTCGCCTTTTGCTTGTTACGTATTCTGCTGTGCTCTGTTTGTCGATGATTATTCTAAAATGAAAATAAACAGCTATGCAAAGATTGTACTGCAGTACTCCTTTCAATCTGTGAACGATAGAAGAAATGGCGAAAAGCAACACAGGGTCGTTGCTCGTAGGCCATCAATAAAGCCCCGCGTTGAAGAAATGGTGGAGACCTTGTTCTGCTGTGCGTTTCGTTGGTGGCGATCGAATTTCACGTTTCCGTAGGCGTTTCGTCGTCGCCACTGTAGCGACAAAATCTATTTGGTATGGACTGTTATAGTATGAAAAGCTTATCCTAGTTTTGTATCTTAGAATTATTATGGAAGCTTATTGATGCCGTTGTAAGACAGTCAAAAAAAATGTTAAGCTTAAGATGCGTTCGCCTGGCTACTGTTGTCAAATAAGCTTGTAACATGTTTCTTGTGTCATGTTTATCCCGTAATCGCCCAAAGGTATCCATTCATTACAACTCGATGAGGAATGCACAGTTTTGCCGCTATTTAAGTTTCTTTTTCTTGCTATTACCAATGAACGCTTTTTAATAAAATAACTGTAGTTATTTTTTGTTCTCCATAGAAATATACACATGTACATTTTTTTACAACTTCAGCTAAAAACATCGCACTTTGTACATGAACGGAATGAGGATTTTGAAAATAACAAAATCTGATGGCTAATTAACAATAGTTGAGCCAACCATCTGCTCTGGTTTTGAATAAGGTTTTTGTTGGCTTTTACCGAAAACTCATTCACTTTTGTCCATAATGTTTGCTTGACAAAATGTATCTTGTAGCCTTGTATATAAGATTCATTCACTTTTATTACTACCTTTTCCCCTGGTAGCATACAATCATGCTTTGACTTAGTAATAACCAAAGATCTGGTTTTTAAAACCTCTGTTTTACATAAAATCAATCTTAGCATTTGTTCTGTTTTGATCCACTTGTTTTAAGAGACAAAGTTTTAAAGATTTGCCTATGTTTTTCTTGGTTAGATTGAAAAATTATAAAAATAAAACGGCTGAGAAAGGATACACAACCCTCGCAAAATAACTGGTTGAAGATCAGCAAAAAATAACTTTCAATTAAACAACATTGTATGTTTATACAATTCAATAGACAATGTAAACAATTTTTATGGAGGGTTTTCGTACCTTTCTCATATTATTTAATTTATTTTATTTTGTCTAAGCCTCAAAGTACATGTTGTGTGAATGTTGGTGTTCATGTTCTAGAAAACCTTGGAGATTGATTAGTTTATCTAACCAGGAGTGGTATATCTAAAGGATGCTTTGATAAATTCCTAAAAGAGTGGGTACCAGGCCTCATGGTTTGCATTTTTTGGTTAAAAATGGCAAATGGTGTTAAAATTGTAAGACAATTTTTTCTTGAAGTTAATGGCTTAGTGGAATAGTTTTTTCATATTCTGGCCTTTAAAATGATATTGTGGTTTGGTGTACTGCTTTATATAATTATGTCTCTGACCTCAATTTAGGAAGTGTCATTTATAGAACAAGCTGTGTTTGGAATTCCCTGACTTTATGGATTTTAATAAGCATTCTATGTACATACCACACTTCAGAATAGACATAGGAATTATTTTCTATATTTATGCATCTGTGTCTTAATTACCATTGAGTTGTACAATATTGTAAACTAGTGATTATGTTTTCTGGTAGATAATCACTCTTATTTTCTTATGTTTTAAAATACATCCTGTAATGGAAAAAAATTCTGCATCAGTGGAAATGTTAGAAAGTTCTGATAGTCTCTATTTTGAACAATTTTTGTTGATCATAAGACTCTACAAAAAGAGGTCATGCCAATTTTTAGTTCTTGCAATACCATCTTGACCAAATTTTAATGTTTCCAAAATTTTACGAAGCAATTAAATGTGATGCTGTGTTGACTTTCCACAGGTATACAAAGTACTTATAAAACTGCCAGATGGAAGGAGTTATTTCATATTTAGAAGATACAATGAATTTCATCAAATGTGTGATAAGGTATGAAGAAATATCTCGGAGATCCAGCTGATAGAGATAAAATTTATCTCTAAGGCTTGGTTTGGTCAAACTTTTCTATGTACTGAACCCAATATTGATTTGGGTCAACTCGAATAATGTAAGAAGACGTCATTAAGCAGTTGTGAAATTAAAACCTGAAAAAATTCAGGCCTGAACAGGATACCAGCAATACCAGTGCAGTGCTCTGCCAACTGAGCTATCAAGCCAACTGGGAGCTGGTTATTCAGATGTCTAACCTAATGAAACATATCCTTTCACTGTCTTACTCATACATGTTCGATTGTGTATGCCTATATGATGCGCTCAGTACGTCATGAAAGTGAAAGGGCCTTGATCAAAACCAGACCTAAGTTGTATCACAAATTTATAGATGCCAGATCATCCTATCTGACCCCAAAATGGCAGCCTTTGACAACCCCTGAACACATCAACCAATCTTCCATGTTACATGACGTTATTACCAATACATTGCCATTGTTATGAATGTTTTCAGCAACAAATTTCGTAACTGTAACTTCATGTTAACCCACCTCGCCATCTCATCAAAGCCTGTCTCTATTATGCAAGAGAATTACACTGTATTTTTGCAAGAATAATTACTAACATGCAGAGTCATTTATTACATATTGACACATTTGTTTTAGTCCCCTAAGTTCATTTTTTTTTCATTACAGCTCAAAAAGCTTTATCCAGACCTACACATCAAACTACCTGGTAAAAGATTGCTAGGAAATAACTTTGATCCTGGTGAGCACTAGGACATTATTATGCATGAGGTTACATACTTAAATTGGATTTAATAAAGTGGGTTAATTTACTATGTGTCATCTCAATTTTTATTTTGGTCCTGTCAGAGTTTCTGAATTGAATTAAACATATAATTCAATTGCCAAAAAATGTAGTTCATAACTTTTTCAAGTATCCTTCGATCTTCAAGATTGTCTCTCTTTGTTGTTTCTCAGGGAAGTTGCTATAACCCATATGTATTCAATCTTGCACCATGGTTGAATTGTATTGTTCATGAGAATTGCTAAATAAATTCAGTTTTTGAGCTGTTGTTTACAGTAAATAACAGGGTGAGTTTGTTACTGTTCTACAGAGTTTATCAAGATACGACGGGAAGGTCTAAATGATGTTACACAAAAGATAATGAATCATCCAAAAGCTATAGACCAGTAAGCTAACCGTATATTTTCTGACATTCTATCTTCAAGCTGTATTTGTTTAAGGTGTAATTTGCTAATCCTTGAACTAATTCTTAACTTTCATTTACAGCCCAGATGTGAGAGAGTTCTTTTCACTGGATAATCCAAAAAATGCTGAAACTAATGACGATGATGATCAGCCTGGAGCTGACGAGTCTGACAGTCAGGTAACAAACAAATCATTCAGTATGACAGTCAGGTTACAAACAAATCATTCAGTCTGACAGTCAGGTTACAAACAAATCATTCAGTCTGACAGTCAAGTTACAAACAAATCATTCAGTCTGTAGAATTTGAGAAGAACTGGCTGCTTTTTTCATAGACTTCTCAAGGTCTGATAGCCAACACTGTCAGTACCTTGCACTTTAGTATCTTTTTAGTGCTGTTACCATCAGGTTATATAATTCTTTGTGTAATGATCTTTCTTTATAATTATGTGACAGGGTAGAGATATGGATGGAATTGACTTAGGGGGTACAAACAATCCCAAGTAAGTTGTTCAAGAGTAGTTGTTATTAAATTCTTGATCATGATTGGTTCTCTATTTGGCACATAATTGCCGTGCAATCATTTGTGCAATAATTGCCTACCCACTTGATTCAATTGAGTCAATTATGCATGCCTTAATGGGTTCTCACAATGTGACCAGCTCCCAGATGGCTTGATAGCTAAGTTGGGAGAGCACTGCACCAGTATCGCAGAGGTCATGGGTTTGAATCCCATTCAAGCCTGAATTTATTTCAAGCTTAAATTTCACAATTTCTTAAGTTGTGTGTACACTGCGATGATCAATCATGTCTTCATATCAATATGTTTAGGTATGCTGGTTTTTAAAATAGATGATTCACTAAGACTATTATTATAATGCTTTTGTGTACCGGTATATATTTCAAATCATATTAAAATTATTGATAAGCAGTTGATAAACCTTCAGTATTATAACAATACATTAAATATGTCTGTCTATTCAAGTATGTTGATATTCATGACTTGTTTTTAGGGCAAAACCCAGCGATTTCCTCTTCTTAAAGGTCATTGGAAAAGGAAGCTTTGGCAAGGTAAGATACTAAATAATGCTAATTTTGAATACATGTCTGTTGTTGTGTACTTTCCAAGTTTAGACAGTCAAATTCTAAGATGAAGATGAACCATGGTGAAGATGTGGCATGTGAGTACGTCAGCCACTAGTTCACTGGTCGCTCATCCATCCAGTCTGTGGGTGGACAAGTTGGCCAGTCAGTCTGTTAGTCAGCCAGTCGGTTGGACAGTCAGTCAGACAGTCAATCCAACAGTCAGTCAGTTAGTCAGACAGTCATGCAAAGTCAGTCAGATAATTGGTCAGTTAATAAGTCAGTCAAGTCAGTGGGTGAGAAGGTCAGTCAATCGGTCTGTCCGTTTGTCTGTAAGTTGTCAAAATGGACAGTCACCTAGTCAGTTGGCCAGTCAGCCAGTGAGTTGGACAGTCAATCAGTCAATCAGTCAACACCCTTTTTAAGCCTTGTCAGTCAGAAAGCCAGCCAGTGACTTGTTTGATCTATTTGTCTCATATCTTCAAATTGATAATGAAATGATATCTTTGCAGGTCTTTCTGTCCAAGAACAAAGCTGAGGATAAATTTTATGCTATCAAGGTTCTCAACAAGGCAGCTATAAGGAAAAGGAATGAGGTAACCTGAATTTGTTCTAGACCATCTTTACATTGTATTGATGATTGATAAGTTCTCTAGTCCTCTTAGGGATCTACTTGGCACCTCCCCTGCAAAAGTTTTAACCAAGATCTCAGTGAGAATTGTCGAGGTATAGGCAATCTTGCCAGCCAAAAACTCACCAGGACTCTTGCTGAGATCTAAAATTGTGAGGGGCCAACAACTCACCAAGAATGTCATTGAAATTTCAGAAAAACTTGCAAATGCACTTCCCGCATTTGAAATCAAACTGGAAAATGTTATATGATCTTTCTTTCCAGGCAAAGCATATCATGGCAGAACGGAATGTCTTGCTGCAGAATATTAAGCATCCGTTTTTAGTGGTACGTTTACTGTCTACTAAATATATTTTGTGTTTTTAATAATTAATGGTAATTAACAAATACAATTCATAAGGAATGGTATTGTTATGAAACTTACAAAAAAAGAATCATAATTGTATTTTGTATTTAAGTAGACTAATTAAACTCAAATTACAATACATGATAATAAGAAAAGCTGTTAATAGTAATGAGAAAGTTTTCTTTTTTCAACGCAGGGCCTTCACTATTCATTCCAAACTAGGGATAAGCTATACTTTGTTCTGGATTATGTGAATGGAGGCGAGGTAGCTATATATGTCAATGTTATTATCACCAAAGTTGTCAGATTTACACTTTTGTACCCTCAGCCTTTGAATAGTCAAGCGTGACTGGTTAGATGCTACAGAATATAACATGCTGGCCAGATTGGTTGATGTTGTGCTGAGGCCCTTTTCATTTAATGAGTGATAAGTCTGTCATTACTTTCAAGAAATGGTGCCGGCTAGCAATCATTTTTGATGGCTGGTGAATGGCCTTCCAAAACCATGAGTCTCACTTTTACTGTGTTGTAGTCTCAATTTTTTGCAAGGCTAAGGTTGCCCCCAAGTCCTGATGTTTGATTATATAAACAATGGCTGAATGTCGTATGATTTCACATTTAAAACACTTTCAAGTCCAAGTCTTGCAATTTAAAAAGTCAAAATATCTTGAGCTTCCAATAGGACATTTTCAATCCCCCTCCCCTGCTTATTAATAGGCTGTAGTAAAAATGACTGACATTGTCTGCACACATTAGATCTGTGGACGTACTGAGAAGTCACTGCCTGTAGTGGTCCCTTTTCAACCCATTGACGCCTTTAAAACTCAATGGCTTTTTTTTATAATACAGCTTTTCTTCCATTTGCAAAGAGAAAGATATTTTCCAGAACCAAGGTAGGTTTCATTACTTTATACAGGCCTTTATACATTCACTGAGCAATATCAAACCAATTCAGTTTTCACTTCCTAACATGTTTTCATGTTGTCGTGTTTTTTTTCAGGGCCAGATTCTATGCTGCAGAAATTGCTTCTGCAATTGGTTATCTCCATGCACTTTCCATCATTTATAGGTA
>OMLO01000521.1_pt1 | contig 25184 bp, 19 predicted proteins | sample 1674811 | NCBI WGS metagenome assembly OMLO01 (sample SAMN06265003, study PRJEB25207) | coral metagenome | isolation source: Coral host | place: Mexico:La Bocana,Puerto Morelos, Mexico | collected 2008-11-13
GTGAGCAGCGCTTCAGCTGCTTTTTCTGCTGCTGAATCCTCCAAACTCGGCAAACTCGGCAAACTCGGCATGGGATTTCACAGATTCACTTTGAGTTCCACCAAATTTGACCAAATTTGACCTGCTTCGCCCAATTACTTGTGTCAAGCAGCAGTTTCTGATGATGATGCAACAGCAAAGCTTCCTCCTCCTGTCAAACTGTCACTATGCAGACTATGCATGTTGCCAACATGTTGCTATGATGAAAGGCGTGAAACGCTGTCGCCCGAGCACTCGAGCACTCGAGACTTGGTGTAATCAGGTCCAGGAGTCCTGAGCGCTGTTCTCGTTGGCGTGGCCATACCACATCTTGTCCAAATGCTCCCGCCTCAGTGCAGCGCGAAGCTCCACAAGACATCGCGTCAACTTTGTAGCTCTAGGTTTCGGGGAACTCTACACCGGCACCAAGGACTAGACAGCTTTAAGGCTCCCCAAGGATCAACCTCAGTTGATCTGTGTCAAAAACCAGCAGTTCCGTTTCTGTGTATATATATATATATTGCGATGCAATTAGGTATTCCCACAATGGAATGTTATAAATGATAAATATGATAAAGTGGATTAGTACTTTCGCCATTTCAACTCGTCTTTCGTCCGCCTCGCGGTCTAAAGGAGCAGCAGCGCGCTGCTCAGACCACCACCTCTAGAACAAATTGCCGCATCCCTCTGACTGACATGACCCTGATGCCTACACCAACTGATACCAATTTACAGCAACTTGTGAAAACTGTGGAGACTGCGCGGCTCTAGCAGGCTGAGTCTACAGAATTCAAGAGCAGTTCAGCTAGCGTACATAGTTGACATAGGATGAAAATGGACGAACAAAAATATTGGGACTTGTCTCGCCTGAGGTCATCTTTGTCCGCCAGCTCAGTGCCATACAGGAGATTTTGCTCCTGGCTTCACCATGATGCATGGTTCATCAATTTTCTGCATTGCTAAACTTGAAAACCTGGTTTCGTCCACCCCTCCTGCAGCCAAGCTAACGAACCCAACCACCCGATCTGGACAGAGACATCCACGAACCTGGAATTTTCACAGGTTTTGATTCACGGACCTGGACAAGTTTACAGATGCGCACCTTCTTCGCCATCTGGAGAGGCGGAACCATCGTTGAATTCGGGCCTCGAAGGTTCTTCGCCCGCTACTTTTTTCCTGCTTCTTTCACTGCTAGCAATAAACCCCGAAACTGGGGCCATCAACGCACAGGGCCTGGCCCCAACCCAGGAAAAGGCTCTGACTGCTGCAAAGTGCCGCGGGCGTAGCCTCTGAACATCAATAGCATATACTGCATATTGCAATAAACTACTGTGTGAGTTCATGGAAACAGAGAACTTTTGGGTTGGTTCCACCCAAAACATTTCTGTTGTGACAGTTGCTTGTACTATCTTGGCCCCTCAGGCCTAGACGGTTCAGCAGTTCCTGGATTGATTAAAAATGTGTTCGAGAATTGAAGAATTGAAGACGGCCAGTCACAAACTCACAAAAATTAGCACACTCACCTTGGTTTTACTGCACACATCAATTGCATGCAAATGACAAGTTCGAACATGTGTCTGTATCCATAGCCTTGAATCCAGGCTGTGTCTTGAGTCTTGACTCCTGCTTTCAAGGCTTTTGGCCATCGGTTTCCTTCTTTTTTTTTTCTACGTGATCTCCACCAGTGCTGCAACCTGAAATGTGACTCGCAAGAGGATTGACAGGAAATGCATGTCCGGTGCTGAAACAAAACTGAAGGACGTCACCAAGCCTACATGCAGCTTCATCCTCCCTCATTTCTGTCACCTGACATCAAGGGGTTTCTCAACTTTTGGTTTCTTCGAATGCATCTGCGCAGGCAGATGCATTTAAAAATTCCAGCTCCATTTTCTTCCTAAACCTTCCACACCATTCCTTTTGAAACTAAGATTTGCCGGCAATTGTTTTGAAAAAAATTAGCCTCAAGGCACTTAATCTCATCGGCCTGTGACGTGGCAGGCCTCAGTATCACTGCCGTAAAATTGGTAAAAAAGATCCGACGGTTAACGGACGGGAATTCAGCATTAAATGAGCCCTGGCACAACCGCCAATGCAAACATTTGAATCCACAACTTCAGAAAACTTCTAAAAACAACCACTGGCCACTCTAAAGAATCCTTTTGCCAAGTGAGTGGCAATTTCTGTCGCTCATCCTGCAGTCGAGCTATCTCTTGCTGCACACTGTGGATGTGCCTGGGCCCAAAATTGACAACTTGACAACTTGACAACTTGAGACATGTTCAATAAATCTAGTTAATCTAGTCGCACGAGTCGCACCTGCCATGTAAGGTCAGCACCTAAGCAAGGACTCGCGGACGTGAGCCACCTGTGCCTCTCGACCTTGGTTGCACCGCAAGCTGCAAGTGCGACTTCCTTGTCTTCCTTCAGAATAAGGACTGAGCTAAGCAGCTAGACTGATCCAGAATTTAATTTTTTCCAAAATTCTCCAGACTGAGCTAGACTCAATAGCAAGCCAGGTACAATACTTCCAAACTTGAGTGGCTCAAGGGTGTATTGGGCAGCAGGATGTCCTCTGCCGACAATTTTACTTTTCAACATTATTGCCAACAGTTTTGCAATCTTTGCCAATCCTCCCCAACTTAATCGTCAAAGGAAGTTTGAATGAGAAACTTCCGAGTTACGGAATTTCAAAATTGAAAGAGAATAGTAGAGTAAAAAAGAGAATAGCAGAGAAGAAGAAAATAGGGTAGAGAATAATCTGTCGAAAAGAGTAGAATAGAGAAGAGTGGAAAATGTTCGAGAGGAGTTGAGTAGAGAAGAGAAGAATAGAGTAGAGAAGGAATGAGCAGAGAATAGTCGAGAAGGAAAGAATAGAGAAGAGAATTAGAGAACAGCATCGTAGAGAATAGCACAGAGGAATAGAATAGAGACAAAAGCAATATATGAGGATCGCTCCGGTTAGTATGTGCATTGCCGGTTTACACCACTTGCTATCCAAACAGTAAGTTGTCTATCTGCACATTGTGTGTGTGAGTGGGGGGGTCACGTTGACATGCTGAAATTACTGCACAGCGTATGTTGGCATCTTAAAAAGTGGACTTGCTATGCACATAGCGTTTGATACTATGTACATTGTATGTGGGCTTTGTGTTTCGCGACATACCATGTAAATAGCTACAAAAGCTAAGTCACTTAACTCCCGCAAGAAGTATATGCGGTAAGTGACTAATGGCAGAAATGCAGATCAAGCTAAGTGCATGTAGCCAACATAGCAAGCATGTCCAACAAGTCCAGCAAGTCCAAGGACGGATCCAGACATGATGATTTTGCTGTTATATGGACACGTATAACTTCCATCCTAGTTATATGGAAACAAACAACTTTTGTTCAAAGAATTGTGAAAACAGAAAACTGTCCAATTTTATTTGGTGGAAACAAAAAAAATTGACCTGAAATTATATGGAAACAAGAAACCCTGTGGTGCCACAAAAATGAAAGATATTTCCATGTACAGGACCTGGTAGCCCTGCTAAGTGGACGTAGGTCAGCACAAGCCCGCTATGTGCATACCAAAGTGGCTGAGCTAAGTGATGTAGGTGGACATACCTATAAGACCTAAATAATTTGAATTTAGTCTAATACTAAATTTTGTTCAAAATAGTGATTTAGTATTTAGTCCTAGATGTAAATTGGCACTTTTCAGACTATATCTGCTGACTAAATTTAGTCCGGGGTGTAAATTTAGTATCCACACCAAATTGACATTTAGCCCGGGCAATGAATTTTTAGGCATATCAAATTAGCAACATGTTTTGTTAAAAATGTCTTGTTTTTTGCTATTATTCCTTGGATCTTGGATTGTGAGGTTGGTTCTTGGATTTGCTTGCGTTTTTTCAGTTTAGGCAGCACTGGAATGTGTAGATACGTCTCACCATTGATGGAAAAACCTTCTCACCGTTTATGACCTGTCACCTTTATGGATTGTGATTCTTCTTGCTTGGATTCTTCTTTTTTCTCATCTTCTGCGTCTCTTTTCTGCGAATCACCAATGCTTGACGTTCTTCAGCCACAGGCGAAGACATGAACCAACTATCGAATTTGAACTTATACTCGAGAACCATGACATGTTCCACACGGACAAGAACACAGTTCAGGAAAAGAAATTCAAGAAGGCCGAAGATGCACAACTCAGCAGATCGGCTTTGCAGCAAACTTCAGTTTAATATGAATTACCTTAGGTTGTCATTGCAGTGATTCAAATGGACACATGTTTAAGTCTGAGGATTTTTAAAGAAAGAAATACGGAGACAGAAATTCACGATGCAAAGTACATGTTTACATTGAAAAGTGCATTGGGCATATTGCAGTTGTCATTGAAAAGTGCATTGGAAGAATGCACTTTGTATGTTCATAATGCACTTTTGGTTCTTGAGTGTAAGTTCAAATTCGGTAGTTGGTTCATGGCTTCGCCTTTGGCTGAATAAAGTCAAGCACTTGGTGACCTGGTGATTCGCAAAAGAGAGACACAGAAGATGAAAAAAAAGAAAAATCACAATATTCAGAAAAATATCCGAGCCAGCAGAGCCAGAGGTCCAGAAGAAGCTTGCGAAGGTGAAAAGTCATTAATGGCGAGAAGATTTGTTGAGTTGTGAGACGTATCTACACAAGTTCAGTGCTGCATAAGCTGAAAATCTCCAACACCTCACAATCCAAAATCCAAGGAAAAATCAACGGTTCAATTTTGTAGCAATAATAACAAAAGCCCGCCGACCCGAATCGGCGTGTAATAGGAATAATCTCCTGCAAAAGCCAAACCGCGCACAAAAGCCAAAAGCCAGAATCCGAAATCCAAACGGCCGTGTTTGGGCCTGCCACAAGAAGAACGGATATCACAACAATCCGATATCCAAAATCCAAAATCCAAAACCCAAAATCCGAAATCCAAAGTTAAATCCAAAACCCAACGGCCCGTTTGGATTTTAGATTTGGGACGGCGAAGGCGGGGGCCATGTAGCAAAAGAAGACGGCAACCCAATTTTGGCCTAGTTAGTAGGCGCCCATTCTTGCAATCGAAAGACCCCAGGCTCGGGCACGCCTGCGCGCGTGCCATATTGAGCACGGATATCCAGCAAGGCATTTTGCTGGAAATCTAGCTCCGTTTTCCGGCCCCGTGTGGACAACTGGAATGGCAAAACGGCCGTTCTAGGGGCCCCCTATGAACGCGGGCACGAAAGAGAAGAAACAAATTGCACGCAAAAATTTTGCGCTGCCATGCCTGCCGATAACAAAGTGGAACCATCGATGCGTGTGGTTTCCAAAGTTCTTTTTGCGGAAGGCTGTTGAATAGCCATCCCATCCCATCCCCCAAGCCCGTGCTTCTATATACCGCGCCTCTCTCGTCAGTGATGGTTTCCGGGTCGGCGGCCTGACAGGCGCTAGCCTGTTAAAATCCGGCGATGCACAAGGCATCTGATGCCGGGCATATTGAACCGCAGGGCATGCGGCATTGCCATGGCGCTTTAGCTATATGGGAGCCTTGCCGCAGGTCAAAAAAATGGTCGAAGTGCATAAAACATCGCAAATACCATCGAAATTGCCCTTAAGGGGTCGGTTTGGGGCAAGGGGCGGAATCCAAAAAAGAAGTAAACACCAGAAGGAAATTTGTTTTTGGGTGATTTCTTGATGTTTTTTGATGTTGTATTTTTGTTGCGTAGACAAAGGTGCACGTGCAGAAAATCTCATCAATAAATACCGTCAAAACATGAAGCTCCGGACCCGTCTTGGGAGGAAAAAACTGCTTGATTTTTGACTTAATAAATATTTGAAAAAATTAGACAATTTGAGAAATGGAAGGGGAGGCTTCAGAAGCCACAAAAGGGTCAAAAATCACTTGTATGTTTAAAAGCATTGCGCAGAAACGCTGTAAATATCGGAAGCAACGCCAGTTTTGCGAAACACATCAATATGTCTCAAAAAATGCATTTCTACCTCCAAAAAAGAAACAGCGCAAAATACCTATTCCAAATATAACACCAATTTTCAATGTAAACTGCATTATGCGGCGCCCAAACTCACCAATGCAAAGCGCATTCCGTGGACTGGAAACTGCATTGGCCGGATTAAATTTACCCTTTGTTTTTTTGATAGAATACATTTACTCCATTTTGGGTAGCTTAGTAAAATTTACTCATGGGAGCAGTTTACATTGGAAGTAAATCTAACACATTTTGATCTTAGGGGTAAATTAAGTCGCCCGGGCCTGCTTTCCACATAGCAAGTAGGATGCGCAGCCTGATCCTCCAAAAAATGGTGAAGGTTGAGCGTGAGTCCTGATCCACCTCACATGGTGCTGGACGTGTCATGTGTGATGACGATCAATCATGAGGTTTTTTTTGCGGCAGGCGCAATATTTATTGCAAATAGGAGGGTGGCTTTTCACATGGCAAGTGCAGCATGTCGTGAGAATTTGGGCGATAGCCGGAGCGCGAAATGTTGCAGTTTTCTAAACAACATGTTTCGCCAAGATGGGACGAGCGGCGGGTGCGAGATGACGACTTCGTGTTCGGATCAACCAAAGCATCTGAAATTGAAAAAAATCAATCGAGATTGATTTATTCAATCGATCTTGATTTTTCGTTTTTTCAATCGAAATTTCCAATTTGCAATCGAAATCTCATGTTTGAAAATCAATCGAAATGATGATTAAAAAGACACAAACGACATCCTTCTTAAAAATCAATCGAAATTTCAAGAGAAAACGACATCAAAATCAAAAGAAATTTCAATAGAAATCTTCTGCAAAATCAATCGAAATTTCAAGAGAAAACTACATCAAAACCAATCGAAATTGGCACTTGCAGAAAATTGGGCTATCCAACCCCAAGGTCGCTTGAAAGTATACTGTTTCTGTTTCTAGTTTATCCTATTCAGCTCAAGCTTTAGCCTAAAACTACTCAAGATCCAACCCCAAGTTTCTTTACTTGCTCTTGCCCAAAGCTCAATATACCACAGCTTCTTAAACATTCAACGGACTTTCAATTTGGATTTATTTGTGGTAATTTTCTTTTTCCTATCTATATTCAATTTATTTTCTTATTTCTGCCAATGTAGTGACGTACTTATTTTCTACTTATTTTCTATTTTCTCCTCATTTACTGATTTCCTATTTATTTCTGATTTTGGTCTATTGGTTTATTCTCTATGTTCTTCTTCTTTATTCATGCTCCATGTCTTTTCTGTTTTTCCTGTCTCATACTTTGATGTTCTATACTTTCCTTTCGGGCAACTTTCTGTTTATTTTCTTCTCTGCTGGCAATTACGTTTGGGTTTTCAATTTATATGTTTTTTACTTCTCGTCGTTTTATTTCTATTTGTTGATTTTCATTTTTGATTAATTTTGGGTTTTCTTTTTTCTTCATTTTGTCTTTTCTATTTGTTTATTTGTTTGCAATGTCCTTTTTTCATCTTTTCTAGCCCTTTAAAACTTTCATTCATTTCAATTTTCAATTTGTTTTCACTCTGTTCTTTCTAAAAGTCTATTCAGGTGTCTTTGTATCTGTCTATGTGCTGCTTTCTATTTTGTATGTTTCTAAATTCAGTTCATTCACTATTTTTCTAAACTATTTTTTATTTCCTGTCCATTTTCTATGTCATTCTAATTGCTTGTTTTCTCTTGAACCGTGTGTTTTTCTGGTTTTCAATGTCCATTTTCTATGTTTTTTGTCTTATCTTTTGATTTATTGCGTATTTCCTTTTTTTTTCCAATTTCTATGTTTTATCGCTGTTCTCTCTCTTCTTTTTTATATACTTGTTTATTTTATTTTCATTTTGATTGATGACTTTGATGTTCTTCTTTTTTTATGTTCTACTTTCTCTTTTTGATTTTTTGCTTATTTAGTATTTGTTTACTTTTGATTTTCCAATTTGTACTTATGTATTTTCTAGTCTCTACTTTCTATTGATTTATTGTCTACAGTCTCTTATTTTCAATTCATTTGCTATGTACTTCCTGTTTGCTATTTTCAACCTGCTTCTTTGTTGCCTAATTTCTTTTGATCCAGTTTGTTGTTTTATTGTCTAATGCCCTTCAGTTTTCTATATTGGCTTATTTGCTTTTTCTTGCTGTGCTCATTTAATTTTTATTTTGGGTCTGGATGTAAATATTTTACGTGTTTATTTTTTCTTTTGCTGTTTCTTTTTTATTTTCCATGTTCTTTGTTTTAATTTTCTTCAATGTACTAGTTCTTTTCTTTTCTTCTTTTTTCTAGCTTTTGTATTGATTTTCTACTTTCTTTTTTTACCTACGTTCTATTCATTTTTCTCTACTCATTGAATTCCATTTTCTAGTTTGCTTCTTGGTGTATCAATTTTTCATTTTTCCTTTTATCTTTTTAATGGTTCTTTATTTTCATGTTCTTGAAATTTTCCTTTTTTACTTCTGCTTTTTTCTTTCTTTCTAGTTTCTATTTTATGAAAATTCTATTTACTGATTTTTGTGCATTATTATCTAATTTCTTCTTTTCCTTGCTTTATTGAATTTCTACTGTCTACTGTTGTTTTTAATGTATTCATTTAATTTCTATTTTCATTTTTGTTTTTTGCTACCGTTTATCCATCTATTTTCTGTTTCTAGTTTTTTCCCTTTGCTTTTTTGATTTGCGAATTCTTGTTGTCTATTTTCATCTTTGGTGTCTTTTTCATTTTCTCATTTTCTAGAAGTTTGGGTTAGTTTTTGATTTTCTATATTTTCTATTTTCTTTATTGCCTATTCCTGTGTACTTTCTACTTGCTTTTTTGTTGAATGATGCTTTCTTCCATTGGCTTTTGGTTTCTGTGTTCTATTTTTTCCACTTTGTTTGTTTCTTTTCTAGTGTTATTTTGTTGATTGTATTTCGTGGTTTCCATTTTCTTTTCAGTTCCTTATTGATGTTCTATTTTTGGACGTTTTTGAACCTTTTTGTTCTTTCTTTTGCAGTTGTATTTTTAAGGTGTCTTTCTACCTTCTTTTTGATTTTCTTCTTGCTTCTATTTTCTGTTTGTAAATTTTCCTTTTTCTTTTTTTGCTCTGGTTTCATTTACTTACTTTCTCTTTGTCTTCTATTTTGATTTTTTGTATTTTCTTTTTTTTTCGCTGGTTCAATTTGATTTTGTTGTATGATTTTATCTATTTTCTATTTTCTATATATTTTATCCTTGCTACCGTGTATTTTTTCTTTGTTCAATCCTTCTGTATTACCTATTTCCCTCTCATGTATTTTCATTGATCTTTTTTGAGTTTTTTAGTTATGTATGTTCTTTTTATTTCAATGTATTGTTTGCTTTTCGCATGTTTCTTCTACTGTCTATTGAGTTTCGTTTTATTTTCTTTCCTTGTTTTGTTTTTATTTTTGTTTTATTTGTGTTTCTTTCTGCTGGGCTTCGACATTGTTCATCCAATTTTATTTACTGTTTATTTTGAAATGTTGGTATGTATTGTCCTTTTCTATTCTTCTTGTTTTTTCTCTTTATTTTCGCTTTGTCTATTTTTTGACTTCCTGATGTTTGGCAATTTGTTTCTACTTTTTAATTTTCAAATTTCCATTTTTTATTTTCATTATCTATTCACTTAAAGAAAGTGTTTTTTTTATCGGTCTATTTTCTGTTTAATCTATCGAATTATTTTCTTTGCTGGTTTTGATTTTTTATTTTCCATGGACTCTGCATCTCTTGGTTCTTGAGGGGCCAAAAACTGCCATTGAGAGATGGTTATTCCAGTTTTTCTTTCACAGTAAATGGGAAATTCAAAAAAGAATCACAGATTTTCATTGGTTTTCACGTGTCTTCATGTGTCTTCATGGGTCTTCATGGGCCTTCATAGGTCTTCATGGGCATTTTTTTGATTTTCTGTGGTTCGTAAAGCTGGCCAATTTTCTATCAAAAAAAGTTTCATATCTAGAAAATTTTGCTGTCCAGGCCAAAACTTTTAAGTGGGGAATGCCTGTCCCTCCCACAGATTTAAAGTGAGGGATACCGCCCGTTTTTTCCAACCCAAAGATTTTAAGTGGGGGATGTTTTCTCTAAAAATTTTAGGGCTGTCCAACCCAGAAATTTTAAGTTAGGGATGCCTTCTCTAAATTGTTTTAGGGGCAGCCCAGCCCAAAGATTTTAAGTGAGGGACGCCTTCTCTAATTTTTTTGGGGGGCTGTCCAACCGACAGGCCCAGAGATTTTAAGTTAGGGATGTTTCCCCTTAAAGTTTTGAAGGCTGTCCAGCCCAAAGATTGCATGGCTCATACTGTGCAGCCATTGACGGCACATGTTGTTTGGGGGGTTTCCTCCATAATGGTGTGAAGCTTCAATCGCAATTCCTCCTGCCCACTGTTTTTCAGCCACGTCCTGGCTTATCTACACCAAACCAATACTAAGACATCAGTGGAAAGCTTTCAGAAGAAGACAAAGTGAGAAACAGACCGGCAGCCCAGGGAAGATGATGGCCACTCGCATGGACACGGTGCATATTGTGATGATGAAGGCCAACCACATGGATCAAGATACCTCTTGCTTACAAAATGATGGCACTTCCAACCAGGCGTTGCCCAGTTCAAATAGCAAACAGCTACCTCGTTTGGTTGCCCCTGTACAAGCCCTGGACAATTTTGCAAAAGGGCCTGAAGGAAAAGGTGAAACAACCGCAGCCAAAAGAGGCACCTCGCAAAAAAGAGTTTGCAAGACTTTGAGGCTGAAGCCTTCCACTTGCTGCAAAACAAGGAAAGGGGTCGAAATAAAAGATCAAAGCCTTTCGAGAAACCTGCTGCTAAAGTCAACAAAAAGCAGCCTGCACCAAAGCCAAAAGCGATTGCTAGCAAAGTGCCAGACAGAAGCAAGAAATTCCAAAGAAAGAGCGAGGACCAAGCAGCGCAGAGCATACAACCCAATTGGTTTGGCAATTATTGGGTGTAGCCGCTGCAAAGGGGATCGCTTTGGAGGCAGCAGCAGTGCAAGGAAAATGGCAAGGCTGAAATAAGTGCGCAGAAGCTCCCTTGTCACCACCCTGGCTGACGGAAGTTGTGGTGGAACACAATGCAAAAGCTGCAGGCTTTTTGGTTTTTCTGCTGCCTAGTTTTGGCACATGTTCCCTACAGCCTGCGAAGCTTTTGCTTCAGCTTGGTTCATTTTTGGGAATCAGATTTGTTTTTTTCCAAACTTCAGGCTTTTGCGGCTGGTCACTTTCTCAACCACGTCATGCCTTCCAGAGAAATGATTTTGCAACAGGACACACCAGCTGTTTATGCTGGTGAGGCCCCACCTCACCGGGCAACCAACTGGTTTCTGTTTCAATACATGAGTTCTTCGGAATTTCAACAAGGTTTCAGGCGCGCAGAAGTGAGTTCCATGGCGTGGCATTTCACATGCTCAAATCTTCCAGCACATGTTTTGGCTCTGAGCATGGATCACCGGTGGGCGGGCTGTACATGAAAGCTGGTGACAAAGCAGTTCGGCTGCATTTTACATGGAAAGATGTTCCTGCAAGATCGGGCTGCGCAAAAAATGACGTTAAGCAACAGGCTAGATTCAGGCAGCCGAGTGTGTATACTATGAAAACACCTTTTTTGTGCTTTCCAGTGGTGAAGAAATGCTTGCGGTTTCCAGCTCACCAAGGCGCTGTGACAAAAAAGGCTTGGGATGGTTGGCAGCAAGCAGTTGGCCTGAGTTTTTCGCCCAAGCTCTTCTCATGTCTTCAAGATTGAAAGAAATAGGCCTGTTGAAGGCAACTGCCTCAGAGATGCTGTCCTTGAATAAGATCTTGGAATTCTACATTACAGCATGTGTTACGGCTGGCGCTTGCTCTAACGATGCACATGTTTCAAAAAATGGCGCCCTGTGCTGGATATGTTGGTCGCCGCTCCTGAACTGCCACCGGCGCCTGACGTGCGCAAACTGCATGCGATATGCAGGATGGGGTAGCCATTGCAAATGCAAGTGATGCTTGCTACAAGTGCAAATACTTGCCCAGGCGCTGGGCCTTGGAAAGAAAACACAAATATCAAGTATTTTACTGTCTATGAAAAAGCGGTTTTGGAAGAGTGCTTGGCTGAACACATGGACCAGTTGCTCAGGCGCGACGTAATCAAGTCTAACACATATTTGGTATCCCTCACAGCCCACCAGGAAATGAATTTTGCACAGCCCGCTGTAAAGTAGAAATGGACCAAGCGAGAATATGTCTTGGTGCAACAAGGGCATGGGCACAGGCTGCGTCGTTTGAAAATAGCTTTGGTGTCCAATGACATAGCCTGTGCGCTGGCGTCAGTAAGCAAATTCTTGGCACACTCCTGAAAAGATATGTTCCATAAGGGGAAGAAAACCCTGTGGGATGGCACAAGACTGCAGCGAACCAGCTGACCAATCTGCTATCGGCCCTTCTGTGCGGTTCAAAAAAAGCTGGGCGCCTTGCCATCCAAGCCAGCTCTGAATGCATGGTCTACTTCAGCAAATGAGGCTCCAATTGAAAACACTTCAAAGTGTTGAGGCTCCAACCACTGTACTTCAGCCTGTGGAGGCTCCCACATGTTCACATTCCCAAACTAGATTGATCAACAAGAAATTCTTGCTTCGTACATTTTTGAACCATCCGAATTGTTTATCTAACTGGATGATAAGTTGTTCAGTAAAACCTTGCAACTGTTTAGCCACTTGTAACACAACTAGTTAGTAAGTGCTGATAACTATCAAACTCACCCACATGAGCAGTCATTTATCAACACCCCAGCCCATCTAGTATCATTTCCAAGTCGCCACATCAAAGCCACGTGGCATCACATAACAGAACATGACCTCACAACCAACCACATCGCATAACAACCGCTTAACATCTCATCTCACCCCATGGCACCGCATCACTTCACATCAGATCACCAGACATGACATCGCATTACATGGCATGACACGCAACACATCACATCACATCAAATGACACGACGTGACATGACACCGTGCACATCACATCACCAGACATGACACGACACCGCCTTTCGTCGCGTCGCGCCACACCACTCCAGACGACGTGACATGACACCCCATCACATCATACGACATGACATGACACCCCATGACACGAAATGACACCACATGACATGACACCTCGCAACTAACCGCGTTACCTGGCTTCACATCACTTCACAACCAACCACACGACTTCACCTCGCCTCGCAGCCACCCACATGACATCACACAACATTACAGGACATCACATCAACACAACCGGCCACCACCAAAAAGCCACCACCACCACCACCAGCAAACGAAACGGCTGGAGGCTGGCACGCACCAAAAACTAGGGACAGTTTTTCTTTGGCTTATAGTTTCTGTTCCTGCTGAAACACCCGCCCCCGGCTCGCCCAGGAACTGCTTGCACAAACATGTGTGAGCAATATCGACTCTACACCATTCACACATGCTCAACAAATCCAGCTGATTGAGAAAACAGGAGACCAGTCCAGACAAAGAATTTCAGCAAGCCAGGTACAATACTTCCAAGGCTCAAGGATGTGTTGGGCAGCACAGGATGCCCTCTGCCAACAAGTTTGCTTTTCAACAATAATATTGCCAACATTTTTGCCACCTTTGCCAATCCTCGTAAACCTACTTGTAAGGACACTTCTGGGCCATATCGACCCTACACCAATCACACAATTCCACAAGGTTTGTGCTTTCGAGTTCTATTCACTTTTGTCATCAATTGAAACTTCTGTGGCAGATTCAACTTCTCATCCACGGGCCCAGAACAGTTCGGAATCAATCGCTGTTTTGTGAATGTCCTAGCTAAAAAGCGAAACTTTCAAGATGCGTGGACACTTCTCAGAATCCCCGCCATCCACTGGCAGTGTCAGAGATAGCGCAGATGCAGGCTGAGCCAGCGGTGGTTGAAGCGCCTGCGTCAAAAATACATATCTACCAAAACACTCCACGCACACCCTCTCAGGTACCAACCTTCTTGTACTGATACGGCAATCCAATGGGGTTAAAGAAAACCAGCAAGACTCATGGAAATTTCCCAGGTCACAAGAAAACTAAACAGGGCTAACCTTGAACTGTTGAAACAACATGAAAATGCTCCCGACCAGGAAATGCAGATTCTGGACTTATGGCGTCACCACAACAGCTTGACATTGGGGATAAGGTGCATTGTACAATTGACCTCCTGTGCGTGGCCCGCTCCACCATTCGTAAGAATGGATTCCACATATCTCATATGAAGGCATTCAGTTTAGTCAGCCGGCTTAAGAAGAGGCCAAGATGGCTATTTAATCACAGCGCGCTCACAAGAGAAACTACTAAACTGCGTTCAAGGAGACAACCAAAGCATGTAACAGTTTCTGAGGCGTGAAAACGCAGCACTCGAAACAACACAAACAAACCCTAAACCGCTCGATTGTTTCGATGTCATTCTGGTTCTCTCTTCTGGATTGAACACGCCAATCATGGACAAAGCCATCGTTCCACTTGCATGGCTGCAGGTTCTGCGTGAAAATAGCAGGTGGTTGTTGGTCCGCAGCGCGATGCGTCAGATCGATTTCCGGCTCTTTGACAGGTCATTTAAATTGGAAAGCGCGGAAGCTTTACTGACCACCCCATCTTTATGTATGGTTAGGACACTGGGTGTGTTCTCTTGATGACCAGTGCCAGCCACTGGCACCTTTTCCCCGACCAAACTTGACAAGTGGTCCTATGCAGCCAACAAGAGAGATTGTCTCGGCTTCAGTTGCTTCAAGACGTTTGGCGTTTTTTTGGTTCGAAACTGGAAAGAGGTGCTTCACATGCAATTACCAATCGTGAGCCTGATGTTAATAACCTTGAATAGAACTACCAGCGTGATCAGCGTCGGTAAAAACAATGGAAACGGAGCTGCTTGGTCAATCATATTGCGCATCTTAAACCTTCTTGTGGTGGAGCAAACTTTCATTTACTGCTAGCAGGAACTCACCTGGCAACACTACCTTGCTATTAACATAGCAATGTGCTCCCTTCAAGACCATGTTCACAGCATCTGGCCCACCAGTGCTTTTAACAAACCAACAGGGACAAAGAATGCACTTGTCATCCAATTTGGAGAAGTCAGTGGCTGTCTTACGTGGCTGGATGGTAAATCCATGCATGAGGCGCAAACCTTTGGTGTTGTCTTTGCCAGTGCCAGGCTGCCAAAAGCTACAAGGCTCAATTTCCCAGCTGCAAACTTCTTCCTTGCAAAAAATGCCAGTAGGATTCTGTAGAAACCCAATGTCCTCAGCAGTCACAGGGTTGTTCTTGTGCTCTTCATGCAGCTTTAGTTGGTACTGTGCCAGCAGACACCTTGCTGCTTTGGACCAGGTATTGCTCAGCAATAGCCTTGTCCGATGGGACAGCTGGCTCTCTCTTTGTTTTCTTCCAATCTTTGAGCTTCTCATCCAAAGGAACATCCTCCACAAGCTTCTCCCCCAACAAGGTGGTGTGTTCAAACTTGCAGCCATCATCAGACATGGACTTGCAAACAAAAAGCTTTTTGTCATGCAACTCTGGGTTGCAATATGCCTTGCCCAGCTCGAGGTGCTCGTTCTGGTGGAGTGCCATGCCAGACTTCCTCATTTCAATACATCCATTGCGGCCCTTTGGGTCGCACAATATGAGATATCGACTGCGTCCACGTCACACTGGCTAGCTCGAACAAAAATATATAGATACCAATTCTTCTCTAAGGTACAGGCTGCAAGTTTCAAAAAAAAGATAGGCAAAGGAACGTACAAAGTAGTCTACAACAAGTTGCATACAATTACACACATAAAGAACGTAGATCTTACACGCAATGGAGGTTGAAGGCGTCAAGTCCTTCCGGATGCATGATGGAACTGTCCTGCTGGCGTTTCGGGACCATCTGGATAGCTCTATGCGCTGCTGGCCCTTGCCAACATTGTTTAGCAGAATGCAACCTCGCGAAGATCAAAACAATGCTATCACATACAATGTTGGCACATCTCCACCTAGTCCTACGACGTCTGATTGCGGAGACAATTGGCGTGAAACTTCATTAGCCTCTTTGGACGAGTGCATGCAAGAGATTGAAGCATTAGCTCAAAGACATGGCTTACCACTTGTTGCATTTCCCCTTCACCGAGATCTACAAAGGATGCGATTGGATTTGCTTCGGAATTCCGGCATACAAGCGCAAGATGCGGCGTCCCTACTCGTCCGAACACGAGCTGCTCTTTTGCTATGGGGCGATGTATAAACCAATGAAACGATGGCAAAAGATATTCTGAGTTGAAGGAAAAAAGGGAGAGAGTCATCTTTGTGCAGCTACTTTCTTTACTTCGTAGAGATGGCGGCCCACTGGGTCGACCTTAACATACTTCGAACGCAATCACTCATGGCGGCCCTTTGGGTCTGCTATAGCTACTTCACATGGCATTGCTTCAGGCCAGACCTGTCTGGGCCGCTTACGACTGATTCTCTAGCACAAGACGTAGCCCCTTGGCTCTCTTGGGTGTGCAGATTGCACTCCACATATTCGTGCTCCTGACAAATTCCCATGCATTTTGCATGGGTAAGAGAAAGCAAACGGATGGCGATGTGGTTCTGAAAGCATTGAAAATCAAAGGAGCCAATTGAGATTGAACCATTGGCATTCCCTTTGTAGGCCACCCTTTTCCACTTGCTCCGTAGGCCAAACACAATTTTTTTTCTACTGGATGGAGCCAAGATATTTCCAGCCTGAACTTCATCCATATATAGAACGAGTTTGCGTCGTCTGCCAGGATTTTTCAAATATAGGTTTTGCAATTTGTGTCCATATACCTGATCCTCTTCACATGTCTTTTGCAATAGCTTGGGCAAGTTGCATGGCCTTCAGCCACGCCGCGGTGGAACATGTTTCTGGAGGTTGGAGCCGTCTGATGAAAGAATTTATCCTTGCTATCCACAAGCAGTTGGATAATGGCTTCGCACTACAATGCCGTGACCAGCCGCCTTTTATGATTTTTCTACAAATTAGTGCAATCATTGGTGACTTTGATGCCCTCCGCTGTTGCTATGATTGGAGAGGAGCTGCATCTATAAAGCTTTGCATGTGTTGCAAGAACATTGTGAGCCGCTCTTCAGAGCTTGCCTTGTTTGGAGAAAACCTGTTCGATCAGACCCATGCTGGGCTTGAAGGTTGTCAGTTTTGGACAGATGAAGAAATTGCAAACTTGTTTGACAACGCTAAGCTGGAGCCATTGCCTACGAAAAAAGAAAGGGAGGCCACATGCAAAGCTGCAGGCTTCAACCTCTTCAATTTTTTGGGTCGCCTCTCCCACAATGTCTCTCGAACTGTGCTCCCTGTGAGCTCTTGCATCTTTGACGTAATGCATTTGTATTGGTCCAATGGTTTGTGCAGTTGGGAAATTTGTCAGTTTGCTTCAAACATGGGCTCACATTGTCCCTGCTCACAAACGCGTTTGAGGCGACTGCATGGCATTGCAATGGTACCAAGACAAGCAAATATTGGTATCGCACTTTGCTGGCGCCGAAAAGGTTTGCATCAGACAGCTACAAGGGGAGTGCCTCTGACCTGAGAGCTTTGTTGCCATTGTTTGCGTTTCATGTGACGCAAATCTTTGGCGATAACAGTGGTATGTCCAAGGAGATTCATTCTTTGCTGGCTTTGCTCCGAGTTTGTCAATGCTTGGATTTGTTGCACAGGGACATATCTGAAGAGAATTTAACAAAGCTACAGAGCCTTCAAGAAGATCATCACTTGCACTATGGAAGAGCATACGGTCTTGACGCTTACAAGCCCAAACATCACTTTCGTTTTCATATTCCCTCCATGTTTCGTCGACATGGTGTCTACGTTGACTGCTTTGCAATGGGGGCAAAACATCGAAACTTCTAATATACTATTCAGAACCAATATGATGGTGATATGGCCAATCTCAGTCTTTATTGTGACAAAGTTTTGCAAAGACTGTCTCTATATTGCTTAGATTTAATGCAAAAGCAAACCTGGCTGGGTTCTTTGGAGAAACCCACCAGGAAATTTGAGGCGTTGCCAGGAGCTTTACAAAGCCACTCTATGCAACTATCACAAGGTCGACGTATCAAGGTTGGAGACTTTGTGATTGGCTTCAAGAGTGGCATCGTTCTACGCTGCGTCCAATCACAGGATGCACTTTTGCTCATGCTCCATCTCTGTGTTCCAGCGCCTTACCTAATTTATGCTCCATTTTGTAGGGCGGCTCATTGGGCCGCAAAACATTTTTGCTTTCCTGTGCATATAGCAATGCTTAACAGTAAGATCTCGAAAGGTTTTCAAGCTTTCTGTCTGCCATCCCGCAGGTTGAGCGAACGGAATTTTTCAAGCGTTGGACTTCATCATCTTGCAGGGAGATTGCGCGAGCCGAAGCCATAGAAGAAATCCCGTATCATTGGCTGCGCACGGATCATAGCGCCTTGACACTGGTGTAAAAGGATTTGAAAAAGCCTGGATGATACACAAAGCTATTCGCGGCTCTTTGGGCCGCGCTCGCTGTGCCGCTGTCGATTGAAAAAGCCTGGCTGATCCAAAAAGCTATTCGCGGCTCTTTGGGCCGCTCTCGCTGACCCGCTGTCGATGCAATAAACTTATTTCAAGCCAATGGACTTTTTTTGGGTGCTGCGGCCCTTTGGGCCGCTTTCGCACGCGTGTCACGCAAACGCAAAAATCTTATTGCCGCGCAACTTTCTGTAACTCTTTTGAACTTTTTCATAACTTGAAACTATTTTATAACTTTTAAAACTTTTTTAAACTTTTTTTAAACCTTTTTTTTGGCCTTTTTGTATAACTTGTTATAACTAAGATATTTCTATAACTAGTTATCCCTACTTATAACCAGTTATAACAAAGCCGTGGCCATAGTACATAGATGTATTGCGGTCCGCCCCAAATCGGAGTCCTGAGGATCCGATATTGTAAAAAATCAATCCTGATCAAGCCTGATCGATAATATTGAACTTGATTTTTTTCAAACGTAAAAGCTGTGATTTTTTCAGTCCGGAGGATTGATCCTTCTTACAATATCGGATCGATAACAGATCAATTTTTTAAACCAATACCAGACCAAACCCAAGATCCATACCTGATCAATATCCGCGCTTTTGATCTGTGAACTCCCTGTAAACCACGTTTTGCGCTGTAGACTCGCTGTGAACTCGCTTGTTTTGCGCTGTAAACTCGCTGGTAACTCGATGTAAAACTAGTTTTGCGCTGCGAACTCGCTGTAAAATCGCTGCAAAACTTTTTTTGCGCTGTGAACTCGAGATCAAAATTAGATCAGGCAAACCATTTCCTGATCAATACCAAATCGATATCACAATCAGTATCAGACCAATATCAGGATCAATACCAAATCAAAATCAGACCAATATCAGGATTGATCATGGTCTTGAATTTCAAGCCTCTGACCCAGACGATTTTCAATTATATTGGACTTGATCTTTTTTTGAATACAGGGATTGAATTTTTCAAAATCGGATCCTCAGGGAGGCCAGCCACTGACATCTTGATTTTCTACGGGCCGCTGGCAGAGTGATCAGCGAATTATCTCAACGATTCTTGCAACTACTACGATTCTCTGCTCCCTGGACCTTTTTGCTTTACGACACCTCGGAGTCAGGTACGGACCTGCTCCGCTACCAATTTGACTTGAGTAGCAACTGGTGCAGCAAGTATGTGCTTTACAGAGCGCTTAGCGCAATGACTCAAGGGCGCTGTTAGCCAAAATGTCCACGCGTAACACTGTGAAACACCAATCTGGTACAACTACCTACTTTACACGCACGTTCCACACCATGGCTGAGTTCACACCATTCTATTCACGTCTGTACTGTACTCTGTATATTCGCAGAAATGAACATGTACTTGTTAGATTTATGCAGATTGGATGTCCAATGTACAACAGATACATCATCATATACCGTAAAAACCTGTTTAACACTGATACATCAATTTGTCCAATTATTACATCATACATCAAAATACGTTTTAATCTACATCTACCATCCATCCACTTGCCCTTTTCTGGGTGTCTTTGAAAAAGTCCTTCAATCCTGTGATGTCCTGGACCAGATGCTCTTGTCACTATATGAAATGGACACCTTCAACCCTGCACCTCCTGGGGTGCCAAATGTACACTCTTTGGCGACATTCTGCAAGCCTCAGTCCCACACGAGGCACTTAGGCTATCCGTTGGTGAAGTACCATAGGTCAGCAAGCTGAACAAAGCGAATGCAGATTCTCCACAAATATCACTTGGCCATCACTGTGCCTTGCCAAAATTGGCAAAAACTCTGGGAGATACTTTTGAGCCCTGTCTTTCTGTATATTGTTGCGCATCAGTATCAATTTCAATGCTAACGGCCTTCAGTTCTGTCTCTCGGCCGCCAGCTATTCGGACTGGTGACCTGCAGGAACCAATAGGGCTCTAAAACATAAGACCATTTTTGCAAAGTTTCAAAGTTTTCAATGTGCCTTGTAGGCACAGGTGAAACAGTTGTTCTGGGTTCCTGCCTGGGAAGATTAGAGAGCTGCCAATTGATCTTTCTGTCAACATGTGCGTCAACAAAAGCATTCGCAAATGAAAATCATGAAAATAAAGATGTGTCGCAGCCGCACTGAGGGCATTGCACTACACTGACTTCGGTTTTTGCCTTGGCACTCACAGGATCCCACACATCTCTTGCTATTGAGGTTTGTTCGTGAAAATGCAAAAATCATCACCCCGCCCTTGATGCGGGTGTCAATAATGTAGCTTACATTTTACGCAAGCTGTGGTTTGAGTTTTGGAAATCCACAAAAACCTGCCATGGGGTGCGTAACTTGGCCCCTCATCATTGAAGATAACACGTCAAAATGTAATATTACACGTTTACCTCTGTCACCCTTCAACCTCAAAAACAGCCAGGTCCAACATCTAGTGACCAGAATCAAAAACGTAAATTACATGTTCGACTTCAGACAGTCAGACAGGTTTGAAAATGTGGTGGTCGATGAGCGGGTGCAGAATTATTGCGTATATATATAAATATATATATGGAATGAACCCCAGGTTTGTTTTGTTCATTCGAACCTTCGAAGAGGAGAAAATATTGTAAGAGATGGTGGTTGGCGGTAACAACGGTTTAGTTACACCAAGTAGCTGAGAAGAAAGTGACACACCTAGTGTCAAGTCTCGGGCATTTCGTTTCCCTTGCCATGGGGCTCAATTGCTGTGTGGCGGCATGAAACATTATCATGAGACATTTCACATGACGTGTTGAGAAGACACATGACTTAAAGGACAACTGTACTTGTCGAACTAGTCCAAAAGTTTCCTTGGGCTTTGAGTTAGTAGACACCGTCATCGTCCGGGTCATAGGCCACCAAGCAGTCCACCGGCACCAAAGCTTGCGGTTCTCACATTTGTTGGACTGCATTGATACCTTAACTTGCGAGACTTCTTTTCGCAGCAGGGTATGAAACTTGGGTCGAATTTTAGCTCCCACACATTCCGCCGTAACACCTGCTGCAGCCCTTCCCGCGAGCTCTTCGCCTTCTTCGTAAGTGCATCGGAAAAGTTCCAGTCACCTGAGATTCAAATCAATTTGTTCTTGGACCCTGGATTTGCTGCCTCAGTTGATATGCCTGTTCACATTCTCGAGATTTTCCAGCTCTGCAGAAATCATCCACATGACCACCCACAAAGCCGATCGTCTCGTACTCTTCATTCTCGTTTCTCGGATTTGGGGTTTTCCACGCCCACCCAAAAGGAAGAATCGCCCAGCAATCGGTAAGCTCCAAGCTTACAGAAGGTCTCATCCACATCCTTCCACAAACCTCTCAGAGCCGTCGAGTTGCCGAAGACGTTCTTCAGGATAATAAGTAGTACTTCATCCTCACTTGCTCCCAAAGCTCGCCGTAACTCGGGAACTCCATGCGTCCAAACCTCTCGCTCCTCTTCTGTCTTTCCTGTTTGCAGAAAACTGTCTTCATATCAAGCCCTTCCAGCAACAAGCCTCGTTGCGCCGCCCTTGTCAAGCTTCAGTGTTTCATCAGCTGCGATGGTTCTGGCACAGTCGTGTTGAAGTCCTGGCTGATGAGATCTGGATGTTCAAAGCCGAGTAGCACGATCTTCGCTTTTGCCTTTTGACCCCCTCAGCACGACCTGTTGTCTTTGGATTGCTCCTCGCATCTTTGTAGCGCTTCTTCTCGAGATTCCTCAGGTACCCCTTTCCCAGTACCCACATTGCACTCAGAACCTGGTTGGAGTTCTGCGCCTTCTGTTCCTCCTGATAGGTCGAACGTCCTCACTTTTGATGGAGCTGCTGACATCAGACTGTTTGGCTCAGAAACTCCTGTTGTAGTCGGTCCACTGGTCCAGATAGCTGTCCGTGTTGTTGATCGCCGAAGTTGCCAGAGCTAGCAAAATAGCTGGGTCCTGATCGGGCATGGCTGCTTGAATGCGTGATCCTGCAATTCCAGTGTCAGACAGACAAGAAATCCATAAACTCCTTGGAAGAAAGACTCTTGGCATTGTCTGGGATCACCACCTTGGGTCGTGATCAACATATCCGTATTCTCAATCTTGGTCTCCTTGTGGCGGTAAGTGAAGAAGGTCTCTGTCACCCCGTAGCGTGTAGCCATGTCCATGAAGAGGATGAATTTGATCTTGAGATCTCTTCCAGGTACTTCCCATTCTCCAACATCAATGCCAAGACGTTCCCAATGAGCATCTGAAAGCATGCGAGCCAGTTGGATGTCCTGCTGCTCGATGAAATCTACCAGATCTTTCGTTGCTCTTCTGTAGGTTCTTCATCTCCTTGTTCCCGGGTGTAGTGATGAGGAAGGTTCAAGATCTGGTGCTGAATCAGGTTCAATCCCCGCAGGAGGCGACGGACCGATCGAGGGTGAATATAATCACTATCAATCGCTTCGCCGCCTTTAACTGCCGCAATCGTTCCCCTGTAGATCAGGTTAGACAAAATTCTGCCTTTCAGGTTATAGACAACTTCCTGTCTAATAGATAGGAAAAGTCTAACTTCTAGAAAGAACACCGTTATCAAAATTTGAGAAGATAGCCTAACCTTAGGTTAGCCTATTTCCTAGAAAAACCTTTTTTCTCAAGGTTCTAAGATGTGATAACTTGAACCAAAATACAAATAGGCCTTGGCAGTTTAATGTGAAACTTCAAACAAAGTGCAAATAGGCCTTCGCAGTTTAATGTGAAACTTCAAACAAAGTAGAAATAGGCCTTCGCAGTTTTATGTGAAACTTCAAACAAAATACAAGTAGGCCTTCGCAATTTAATGTGAAACTTGAAACAAACTACGAATAGGCCTTGGCAGATTAATGTGAAACTTCCAACAAAATGCAAGTAGGCCTTCGCAGTTTAATGTAAAACTTTAAACAATGTACAAATAGACCTTCCCAGTTTAATGTCAAACCTCAGAAATGGGTCTTCGCAGTTTTATGCGAAACTTCAAACAAAGTTCAAATAACCTTAGGTTATCCAAAGACATTACCTTAGGTTTTCCACACAAATAGGATAATTAGTCAACAAACGATTTAGCTAATAGATTGAAAATAACCTAGTTTTCAAAATAGACTATGAGAGAGGATTTTGTCTAACCAAATCTACAGGGTAGAGAAGACTTCCATAGAATAGTGTACCAACGATCCTGTAGTAGACGGCGTGTCCAAACTGTCGCAATCGCCTTGCGCATTGCCTTTCAATACCGTGAAAAAAAGATGTCCAAGGGACACTTCTCTGACAATATGGGAGCTGTTTAAAATATCTCGTCCACAACAAAGCATTGTCGTTAGTTCCGAGAGATGTCGTATGATGTCGTATATAATACATATCTAAAGGTTTCCTCTTTAATATTCTAAAGATGAAAAGATTTCTTGTTTGGTCTTTGTTTTCGTGCGTTTTCTTCTACAAACTTGAAAACAAGAATTGCCAAATTTTTGACAGCATGGGTTTTGCACATTTCAAAAAAAAAACAATACATATTTTTAATTATAGAAACAATGCGCGCAAAGGAAGAAAAAATACAGTCAGAAACGAGATGCGCAGCAGCAATCGAGCGTACAACATGGTTTCCCTAAGTCTCGATTCTTAATAATTTTACTTATTGAAACAATTTACTAAAACTGATGGATTTTTTGTCTACTAAATTTGGTAAATTACTTCGGAAGTAAATTGAGGGTTTACTAAATTTAGTTATTTTTGGCCCTTCAGTGGCGTCTGTTTTTCCGCGTGTTCTTCTGTGTGTTTTCATGCTTTGTTGCTTCCATGTTGGACAATGTTGGCGCAAAGTTGGTGCATTCTTGGTGCAAAGTTGGTGAATTCTTGGCGCAAGGTTGGCGCATTCTTGGTGCAAAGTTGGTGCATTCTTGGTGCAAAGTTGGCGCATTCTTGGTGCAAAGTTGGTGCATTCTTGGCGCAAAATAGATTTTTTCACCTCTTTGCATACAATTTCAAGAAGAAGGGCATCAAACTTACTAGGCAAGTAAAGGTCTTAAATCTTGCATTTCTTCAGAAAAATCTTTGCGTAACAGTAAAACACTTCGTAAATCCTTGCCTTGGTAAAATTGCTAAAGATCGAGACTTAGGGTTCATGTTCGTTGCACCGACAGCGCCATTCAATTGTTCGATTAAAATTATTTATATATAGATATAATTTCAATATTTTCGCACATAAGGAAAACGCACAGGAAATTCAAAGAGTTATACTCTGCATTTTCCAAATTTGGCAGATGAATTCCATCAAATAATTTTTTGAAACTTATTTCTTCCTTGCATTAAAGAAGAAACTTTGCAATTTCAACGACAAAAGGACCTAGCAAATCTCACAAAAAATCGACATTATCTAGCAGCTCTCGCAAGCAATCGACATGATGTTGCAGCTCTCGCAAGCAGTCAACAAAAACTAGCAGTTCCCTGAGCATTGCATAATGATTACAGTCAATATTTATTTTGGTCTTCTCAGATTTTGATTTTGCAGGTTGATTTCACAATCAATATTTCTGTCATTTTTCATGGGAAATATCGATAGGATATTGATTGAAATTTTGATTAAAAACATTGATTGGATATTGATTGAAATTTTGATTGGAAATATTGATTGAAAGTATTGATTGGATATTGATAGGATATTGAT
>OMLO01000522.1_pt1 | contig 25173 bp, 17 predicted proteins | sample 1674811 | NCBI WGS metagenome assembly OMLO01 (sample SAMN06265003, study PRJEB25207) | coral metagenome | isolation source: Coral host | place: Mexico:La Bocana,Puerto Morelos, Mexico | collected 2008-11-13
GAATAACAAGATGGCGGCCGAGCCATCGGAAAGTCAGTTGGGACTTTCGTGGCATGACAGCGCGTGGATTCCGATCCTTAACCCTGGAAATGTTTTGGAATACTTTTCACAAAGAACTAATCCATTTTATGATCGCACATGTAATAACGAAGTCGTCAAAATGCAGCGACTTGACTCGTCAACTTTACAGTAAGAGGCAAAATGTAGAAACAGAAATGAACTGAGTCAGTAGAAAATAATATTAAAAAAATGGTAAAAAAATCCATAAGGCAGTTGTTGTAGCTAAGTTGAAACTTTGATTTCTTTCAGGACAATGACAGGTATTGAGTATGAAGTTCTCCATGTTCAAGATCCAATCCTCTATGTCATCAGAAAGCAACATAGAATTTCGCCAACGCAAGGTAGAGAAAAATAAATGCTTTTGAAAATAGGTACAGTGTGTTATAGATTTAAATAATAATGTTTGGTCATAGTTATGTAAATGTATCTGTGACTCTAATTTTTTATTTTCTTTAATTTAATGTCTGTGTACAGTCACGCCACTTGCAGATTACTATATGTTGGCAGGAGTGGTATACCAAGCACCTGACCTTTGTTCCGTCATCAATTCAAGATTGGTTAGTTACTGAAGCTGTATGCAAACTAGCCTCATGGCTTGTCACACACTCTTTTCTCCCCAGTGGAAGATTGCATGACAAGCCCAATAGGTGTCTACATATGAGGCATTCACTGATTTTGATATATTGAAATTCAGCTTGGCAGTGAGGCTTAGTGGACACAAGCAAAGGGAATTCATTGAATCACCATGTGTATTCATTTGTTGTTTGTGTCCTCTATGCCTCACTACCATACTGAATTTTAAAGAACCTGGCTATTGAGGTATTCATTCCTGTTGTTAGGCTTCAGTTCTGGTGGGGGTTGGGGAGGGACTCTACAAAGTCCAATCCCGTATGCTTTTGTATGCCATTTTGACAGAAAAGAAACCCCTTCGGTATATGCATGTATACCTTTTATTGAGAAAAGGTACCCCTTTCGCATACCTTCTTAAGAACACTGCATCCCTTTTCTTAAACTGCTGCAGCTTGCTTGAAGTAATTATAGTTGGTTCATGATTGATGATGGTTTTTTTGGCTGATGTGAACACTCTTCAATTATAATTGGGCTGTAAGTCAGTCATTGAAATCTTGTATAAACTCTGTAAGGAAATTATACTTTAACTGACTTAGGTAGTTCTAAATATTTTTATTGTCATTTGTCTTGTTAGCATTCCACCTTGCACCACATACAAGCTGCTTTTGATGAAGGTGTGTTACATTTATCTTAACTGAAATGTCACAGAGTGTGTGTTAAATGAGCTGGTCTGAATAAACAGAAATCTTTATTTCATGTGCTTGATTCCTCCCTTGGTCCAGACAATTGTGAGATTCAATGAGAGCAATAACTGGTACAGTGCAATGTCATAGCTCTTCCAAGAGCTATGTTATAATGTAGTGTATAGATCTATCTTCAGTTGATAAGCTGTTTCATTTTTAGTTATTAAGTAATTGTGCATGAAAATTTCTGTTGAGTAAAAACTGAGCAACAGCCGACCAAGTCAGAGACACTGCATGGATGTCTGTACCTGTAGTCACTTCCTGTGTTGGAAATTGAGCTAGTCTAGACGACAGCTGGGTAAATCATCTAGGGCCTTATATATAAAGGTGGTTCCTCAGAATTGCATTGTGCCGAAAAGTGAGATAAATCCTCATTTTCTCTTAATGTAAACGAGCATGGTGACCTATATTTTTTATCACATACTTGTGGTGTACAATTAATTGTAAATTGTGAAGTAAAATGAAAACTATCATTTTTACTTCAATATAATGCTTTACAATGTTTATCAATAGCTGACCCTTTCACCTTGTTTGTATGTCAAACCGCTTATAATTGTAGTAACAGCTATTCATTTATTGAAGTTTAGTATTTGCAAATAATCATAAGATGATTGTGTTGTTATAAACAGCTTCATCATACTCAAGATACCATCCATCAAAAGGTTATTGGTGGGAGTTCAAAGAAAAAAAGCAGAAACTTTTAAACAGTGAGTAGCATATTGAGTATTCGCTCTCAGTTTGTTTGCATGATAGCTGACTTGGGCTGCACCCTTGTCAACTATCACGTGATAGACATCTCAATCTCATAATCTAATTGTTAAATAGAACCCCTTAGTGGAACCCTGTAAATATGGTCACCAACTGGCCATGAAAATTTGGTGGCATTAACAGGGTGCCCACATTGACAAGGTGACAGTAGGGCAGGGTTCCACCATAATGACTTAAGATATTAATATCAGACTTCCATGATTTTGTTTGCATCCTTGGAACACAAAGTTGAACATATTTCAGAACCTCTTACTTGTATCCTCATGAGCATTCCGCAAGACAAGAGGAAGAAAAATTTACATCAAAGAGATATGATGAGAACCCTTCTTGCTACACACCCGCTACACACTACTTTTACATTTTCTTTCTGTTAGCTTCTAAGTGAGAAAATAAATATAATTCTTTGCTCTCATGGTGCATGTACCTTGTGATTTGTTTACACTTTCTTCATATTAAGAGTTAAACATGTGTTGACCTTTTACTCCAGACTGGAAGGTGTAGTTTACAGAACTGGCTGGTATCATTACTTTTTGTTTTCAGGCCAGTCACTATACTCTCACAGTATTTCTTTCCACCCACATTTATAAATGGATATTGGTGAATTGTTAGGGAAAATCAATCAAATCAAATTGAATATTGCTAGGGAAGTTGGGGCAGGGGACCTGACATGGATTGCCATCCCATAGGAGGAGTAGCAAAGAACATTTACCGGTAGTTGCTACATGCTTCCAAACCTGAGGTACACCTGTTCCTCGCACTGGTTATTATTTTTCATTTCTCTCTTAAGCTGCCAAGAGCAGCAACAGTGAAAAAACCAAGTCATCAAAGGACCCAAATAAAGAACCAAGCTCACTGTTTCAGAGAGAAGGTGTTCATATGCTTCTTGGGGAGCTTTCCAGGAAGTTTCCACCTCAGTTTCTTCAAGGCCAGACAACCACAGGTGAACGAACATATTGATAATAGTCTTGTTTGCTTACTTATTACTACAAATTTGATTTGATTTCTGGGACACCAAAATATCACCTTTTGCAGCCATCATCCCCTTGATAGGCTGTGTAGCAGGCTTTCCTGCGTGGGCCCAATGAAACCGGGCCGCACGAAAGAGCTTTTTTCGAATTCAGTCCGCGCGAAAAGTGTGGCGAAAGCAAAAAGGTGGAAGGAGTGGGACGTGGCAAAGGGCGCGGCCCGCGTTGCTTTCGCTACTCTTTTCGCACCGCCTGAACTCGAAAAAGTTCTTTTGCCCAATTCGTTCTGTTCCTACGGAAACTCTTGCTACGTAGGCTAACATTGTTACGTTGCATGACAACCCCAAACGATAGCTTCAAAGGATACTAAAATACCTGAGAATTCATTTCGTGTGGGTATTAGCGGCAGTCTTTTCAAGACAACGCTATCGTCTACAAATTTTGGTCGGAACAATTTAAAGTGCGAATCTTTATCCCGAAATTCAGTGATGTACCGTTGTTTGAAGGTTTCAAGTTTTAATTCAGTTTTATTTGTTCAGTTCAAAACCTTTTTTGCGACCCTTTGTAATACTTAAACCTCGCTTTTATTTCGCACATTATATTACTTGTCTGAACAAGGTTCTGTTCTTTAGGAGAAGCGCTCAGTTCTTTTACATCACTCTGTATACAGTAACCTCTGGAACAGATTAAGTTGGGCGCTTAAGACTGGTTTTTACTATCGACGGAGTCGAAGGCGTAATCAGAAGCGAAGAGAGATACGATCTAAGAAAAATTAAACCAATGGGAAGAAATGAATCACCGATTGTGTTTATTACTCCGTCGCGTACGATCTAGTGAAAACTAAATTGCTCGAGTCTCAAACAGAAGCCGAAGAGGAAAGCTTGATTCCAAGCATCATGATTGGTTGGTTCTTGCGCTCCGGCTTCTGACTCCGATACTAGTGTCAGTTCACTGGATAACAAGCGACGGAGTCAAACGGAATCAAAAGAAATCAGAAACGTTCTGATTCTTCCGACTCCGATTCCGTCAAAATCATGACTAACGCTTACGCTTACGCTTACGACTCCGAGCATTACTTTACTCGGTCGCTTGGGCTTTATTTTGCTAAGAGAACGACACTTAAAAAAGTGAGCAATGTTTCCTGTTAACTCTGGTTTACACTTTATTTTCAAGCAAATATAAAACTGAAATCATTGACTCTGATTCTGAGTGGCTATTTTGAAGTCTGGCGTGCAGATTGGCCATTGGCGTGCAGATCTGTTTATTTAAGTTTATTTAAGTTTTGGCTCCAAATTCTGTCTCGTTGTCAACTTTTAGGCCAAGTCAAGAAGAATGGAGAAAAAACTGGTAACGACACCGAGACGAAGGAAGAACTTTCAGCAGACCCGTTAGCTGCTACAGAACCAGTCCCTAACGACGCCAGTGTGGCCGGGAGCTTGAGCACCAGTGTAGCACGTGGACCTCTCAATTCACACCAGTCGACGAAAAGAACAGCGAGTGGGGACTCAGTAACCAAACCTCCCCCAGGCAAAAAGAAGAAAGTTTAACTGCAGTCGTCGGGAAATCGAGCTGTTTGTGACAAATCTTCCTGGATCAGTTCTCAAGCAATCCCCAGTTCTTATTGGCCAATCGGAATCTACCGCTAGTACTCGCGAGTTCTTTGTAACAAGTCACGCGCTAACCTGATGCATTTAGCATGGGTTATGCTGCTTTGGACTGAATAACCGGAGATGGTTATTGTTGTTTTTTTATGGCCACAACTACTTGGTCCTCTTCGACTGAAGGAGTAATGTCTTTGGAAATGGAAGAAGTTTAAAGGTCATTTCATTCAGAGTTTTATGTCCGAGGTTGAGCGATGGTTTCCGCAGAGTCGCGATGTTTATTATGATGTAATAAAAAATTATCACGATACCTATTATACATGGAGCAAAGACAAGTGTCTCGTTCGATATGAACCTCATTTTTAACCCTACAAGAATCATTTAGCGCCATTAGTGTAGTTAGTTCTTCACCAGTTCACCAGTCTCCCACTCGGCCGTGTTCTAAAAGAACTAGAATCTAGCATTCCAGCCTACTCGTGTTTCGCTCTAACTTGCTGCATAAGCTCCAGGTGTTGTCGTACAATTTCTTCCACGACTGAGGGATCGGCTAGCGTAGATACGTCCCCCAACTCGTCTGGCTTATTCTGGGCAACCTTCCTTAAAATACGTCGCATTATCTTTCCAGATCGGGTTTTAGGAAGACCGGACACGACCTAAGGGAAATAAAAAAAATAAACACATTTTGAAAGCTTGGTTGCTAAGACAAACACAGTCCTTAATATAATAAGAAAGCCAGTCTTGTCACCAAACTTTTGTGGCTAATGAGTTTAAGTATCAAGGGTCAGAACGACGCGCAACCATCTCTAGCCTTAGTTAACAACACACTCGGCCAATCAGAATCCGGGACAAGAAAGGGGGGGGGGGGGGGGGGCAGTCACCCCGTGCCAAGCGTGAGAAAACAAGTATTGACAAAGACACAACTGGTTTTCACATGATTGGTTGGAAAAAACGCCAGCACGTTTGCTATGATCGCAAATAGTGTGTTCGAATGATTTATTCAGAAGAAACACATTCTACGCACTTTGAATGTTTGCTAGAATACGAAACCTGGAGGAAAGAGTTTCGTTGTCATTCAACGCGAAAATAGCAACTGCTTGACGCAAACCTGTTTTCCATCATCTTCCAAATTTTCGTATCACTTTACAGAAACAATCAAATTCCTCCTGCACATGACAGTTATAGATTTTAATTTCCAAAGAGAATCACCTGAATGACTTCTGGAACAGCAAAGGAGCCTATCTTCTGCCGAACAATAGTCTTGAGATCCTTTCTTAAGTCTTCTGCCGATATTGTTGCGTCATCTTTCAAAGTCGCATACGCATAAATTCCTAAGAAAACATAAAAACGTACAAGCGCTTTAAATTAAGAACTTAACTTTTCGCCTTTCACCAAAACTGTGGAAATTTGAAAGTGTGCTGCAAATTCGTTTTCATTCGAGAACGCATTAGTGTGGTCGGGGCCTAAGAAGGACGGTTCTGTTATCTCTTAACACTCAGTCTACACTCAGCAACCATGGAATTCCACATAGAGTTGTTTCTTTGCACACAAGTTTTCCAATTTCCATAATCTCCCTCTAAACGGTAATGTAAAGCTCCTGGGCTAGAATCTTGTTGAAGCGTCAGCAGTTTTGCAAGCCTCAATTCTATGCATTAGTCATTATAAAAACAAACCGTAAACTTGTTTTGTTTTTTGTTTTTTTAACGGACCTTCTCCTTTTACTGGATGCGGGAATCCAACAACAGCTGTTTCTGCCACGGATTGGTGGTTGTCCTGGGCGGAAGAATAAACAAAATTATAAATGCAAAACTGTTCAAAACTGACTTCTAAGAGTGCAATAACCTTTTACGACAGGGATTCTCGATAGACTTATCTCCACAATTTTTATGAGCGATACGGTTTTGAATTTGTTGGAATGCTACGTAATATCTATTTAGTATATTTATGGTGATAAGCTTATTTGCTGATGGGGCACGTTTTGAAGGGTATGTACTGTTTTGTTAATGGATGACTAGCATGCATAAAATGCAAAAAGATAAAAGGGCATTTAGTTCTTCTCTGTTGAACAGAGTAAAAAACCTAGTCTAAACCTGTAATCAACTTAAAAAGAACTCTTCACTCGTTACCATGGCATCCTCGATTTCCGCTGTTCCCAATCGTTTGCCGCTTACATTGATGACGTCATCCATCCTTCCCGTGATTCTGTAGTCTCCGTCCTTGTCGCGCAAGGCTCCATCACCAGTAAAATAAAAACCTGAGATAGAGAGAAGAAAAAAAGTCAATTAGAATCCGTGAAGAAACAGGCAACCTGTACCAAGAGAGGCAAAACATTTGACTCGCATGCCTCTCTCTTCCGCAGACGCTCAAAGGGTGTTTCTTTTAGGTGGGGAGAATCTTGCGTCCATTGGCGCCTGCACTTTTCACGCACAGCAGCTTTCTATAGCGAACGTTTCGAGTCTCTGGTGGCGGAAGGGCCTGTGGCCTCTGGCCAAGTGCAAGAAGAAACCACGGCTAACAAGATCACAAAAATATGCATCGCACCTTTGAAAGGATTGTAGTAGGTATCTAAAAAGCGTTGATGATGTCCATATATGGTGCGGGACATGCTGGGAATGGACGTACGGATACATAGGGCACCTTTTACGTCGTTTCCAATCTGCTCTCGACCCTGAAACAATATATAAGTAAGTTTAAGAACCAAATGTGAGTAACAAATACTAGAAATACACACAAAAGCACAAACAGGCTATTTGCAGAACCTTATCATCCAAAATAACTGGTTCTACTCCAAAGAAGGGCCTCGCAGGAAACTCTGGCTTGAGGGGAGAATCATCAGGCGCAGGTCTTGGAGACAGCAGGATACCACCAGTCTCTGCACAAAGCAATAGAAAGACATGTTTAAACTAAAGGAATCTCCTGTGCTAAGACATTTTCCACGGTAGGTGTTCATATAAGGGAGTGAGGTACGAAAAAACATAGCCAGTATGAATCACGCCAAGGCACTTGCCTCAACCATTTTTTTCATTTATTTCGCTATCACCATGGATGCTTGTACAACAGCAGATTGACTCAATGTTTTTAAACATTAAAAAAAAAAAACAGTAAATAAATCAGCTTCCATTATACACGTACGTTTGTGTCTGTTCATAGTATTTTTCCTTACTGTACTTAACTTTAACTTTCGTACTCAACTCCGTGATTAGCCAATCAGAAGGCATGCCTACTATCCTGATACTGGGATAAGAAGCCACTGACCTGATACGGCTAAACTATTACGGTCACTTGTCGGAATTTGGGTACAGCAATACCCACTCCTTCCTCTTTGTTTTAATATGCGTTGATGGTATATCATGCTTGATTGGTCTTACCATGGGTACTTTGGCTGAACAAAATCTCTCCAAAATATGAACCATCATCCACAGCTTGACCAAACTCACCTGATATGCCTCCAAACTGTACCAAAAAGATATGATTGGGAATACAACCCACTCTGATAGTTTCATAAATATTACTATCATAACACTTACTGCAAAACAAGTACTGATACATGTAGCTTTACCTGTCTGCCACCATGTGTCCACAATAGGACATCGTTTCTCCCCAACAATCTCATGGTACCAGTGCCACGCCTCAGCATTAATTGGTTCACCAACTGCACATCAGAATAAAGTACATACACAACACTTTGTATCTGAACATACATTGAACATACATACACACAAAAGCAACCTAAGCAAACACTTGCTTTTTTCATTTTTTTCTGTAATTGGAAGAGAGTCACTCAGCTCTTGACCAACATATATTATGAGTCAATTATTGAGTCAAGGGAAATATGCTGTGACCCATTTGATACAGTAAAACCTCTCCACAATGGCCACGTTAGGGACAGAGGAAAGTAGATGTTAAAATAACGTTTAAAATAAAGGTGAATGTATGGACTGAGCACCAGGACAAAAATAAATGGCAGTTGAACTGTGTACATGTAAATATGGACATGTTCCAATAACACAATTTCTTTTAGCTTACTAACATCTGTTCAAGCTTCATTTCACACAGTCAAAAGATGCATGAACAAAAATGAAATTAATTATATCACTTTTAAAGTGTATTAGTTGACTTACCTGTCCCTAAGAGTTTTAAAGATGATCGGTCATATCTTGTGACATATGAATTGCTTGATTTAAGTAACAATCTTATTGCAGTTGGGGCTCCATAGAATTGATTAATCCTTAGTCTTTCCACCATTTCCCAGTAACGACCCGGATCAGGGTATGTTGGGGTGCTCTCAAACAGAACTGTGGTGGCCCCATTACAAAGCGGCCCATACACCACATACGTGTGCCCTGTAATCCAACCAATGTCAGCCACGCAACCAAATATATCACCCGGATGATAGTCAAAAACATACTGAAAAGGTATTTCAAAACAGCTTGGTAACACATCCATTAAAAATTAACAGTTACTGTTAGTAGCAAAGCCCTCTATAGGCTGCTCAGATCCTAAACCAATGCTTTTTCCAAGATCAAAAGTGCTATAAACACAGCTAAGTTACCGTGTATTTTCTTCTCAGCTATTTGACCTGACAAACATCACCACCTTGGTTTCTGTGTAAGTGTAACATCTAAACATCAGCAATGTTACAGGACCTGCTGCTTGCCCCATAGGTGTGCTCAACACTTATATCATAAGTATCGAAGTATCACAATCAATCCATAGTAAACATACCTTATGTGTAAGCTTAGCATAAAGAAGATAGCCAGCCTGTGTGTGGACCACACCCTTTGGTTGTCCTGTACTGCCAGATGTGTACAACAAGAATAAAATATCTTCACTGTCCATTTGTTCGGGTTCACATTCTGTTGACTGCTTACTCATTTCCTTAGGACAAATGAAAACAAACACAATTAACTTATAAAATCAAACTTAAGTTACAAAATCGTTAAACAATGGAAGGCTACCTTTTCAAGAGGAATGTCAAGTTTTCCCATTGGAACATCAGCGCCTGTGCGGCTGACCACAAAAACTCTCTTCACACAAGGACTGGCAGCCACAGCCTTGTCAACCATCTGCTTTAACTCTCCAACTTTGCCACCACGCACCACTTGGTCTGCTGTGATGACTGTTTCAGCATTTGCTAACATAAAAAGGCACATAGCATCACACCAATAAACATCATTCAGCATTTTTAGCTTATCATTATCTACTTCGATTATTTTTTAACAGTACTTGGGGTGAGGTAATTTATTCCAGATAATTCACAGAGTTTATGCTCTCAATACTCAAAATGATAGAATTTTAATGACTCAGAAATTATACCCATGGAAGAGAAAATAAATTATGGGTATGCATGAATTTTTTATTTCCCCCCCCCCCCCACCTCCCGAAAAAAGAAGTCAAAAGGCCCATGCCTTACCATCATTAATTCTGCTAGCAAGTGCTTCTGAACTAAACCCAGCAAATACAACACTGCAATAAGAAAACAAAATATTCATTAAAAATAAACTGAAATGAAAAAAAGGTATTTTTTAATGTTTACATGCTGCCAGATCAAGGCCTTATATGCCACTTGGCGAGAGGTAGTTAGGTGAAGGTGAAGGTGCAGAAAGATTAACTGTTGACTATTAACAGTACAGTTGTTCATCTTTCCACAGTACCATGTTCTTATTGAAGGTTTTGGCCAGAGGTGCATTGAATCACATTTTATTACCCATCTGTACTCGTGATCTCCACTACGGATGGTCCTGACCCAGTTGAGAGGGCAGGAAGGTTGGTTGTATGGTTACCATGCCCATCGCATAACATTGCATATGTTGCTCACTATAGAAACACCATTGAATAGATAAAATGGTACCAACACCTTAAGATGATCTACAGCACGCAAAGAAAACTGTGAGTAGATTTTGCAGCTGCACTAGTGGATTCTACCCTTTGGAGCCAGGAATATCTGAGAAAATTCAAATTAAGTAACTAAGTACTTCAAATCATTGTACTATTGTTTTAAATTAGTCTCTTTTCATTATCCAAAGTCCCGTTTGTTGTATCCAATTTAGTTATGCTGTTTTATTCTGCATTTTTCACACTTTTTGGTGTATACATATTCAATCCATTCATTCATTTGCATCATTTTGATTTGCCAGAAGCTGTAGGTTAGCAGTTGAAAGCTTATTTTAACCTAAATGCTCAACCAGAGAATGTTATAATTGTTTATTAAATATATTTAGAAAATAGTAGTTAATAACAATAGTTATTGCTATGAACCTGTGGGGGGCACCAATCCTTGCACAAGCCAACATAGCAGCAACAGCTTGCGGACTTACGGGCATGTAGATACATACTACATCTCCCTTCTTGACTCCATGGCTCTTTAAGACATTTGCCATCCTGTTTACCATTTCATACAACTCTCTGTAAGACCAAAACATTTCATTAAGCAAGTAGATTTTAAGTCTTTTAATAACACCTGATTATATGTGTTTAATATTAACCTAGTGTCTGACCACTTGCAAACTTTGAATCCGGTAATAAGAATGCCCTTGGAGATTGGACCCACTAGGACAGCAATTACCTGTAGCTGACCCTCTGTACATCTCCTGGCTCATCTTTTTCCCATATAATGGCACAACGATCAGGATCAACCTGCATGTGTCTATCAACACAGTTTACTGTAAAATAAGATAACAGCAAGTCAGTCTGAGATTGGTTTTGGTTCAAAATATTTAAAGGAAAGCATGAACAAAACCTGTAATTTCTCGAGAGATACTGGTTGTTAAAAGCAGAAAACGTGGTGGGGAACAAGTGACCCATCGAACTGGCACTTTTCTCCTGTTTCTGTAACAGGAAGTGACTAGAAGTACTTTTATTCTCCCCTGGATGGGATACTGGCCTATTGAAGGGTTACCCCTAACATTATATTTTCCAATATCCATTATTTTTTCCAAGCAAGCTTGTTTGCAGTAATGCTTGTGCAAGTTTTTTTTCCATTTTTTCATTTTAGAGCTAGGAAAAAAGTAAATAAGTTGTTTACTGGCTTAGGGTCGGGCCGTATAGTGAAAAACTGAGACCTCAGACTTGAAAATGCTGACCTTGGCCTCAGGTAGCATTTTCAACACCCTGGTACAGTTTTTCACTATATGGACCTCCCAGCCGGCAAATAACATAAATATACACCTAGGCAGAGAGAGGCACTCACTGTGTGAGAGTAAATTGTATTGCTCAAAACACAACACAATGTCCCTGGCCAGGGCTTGAACCCAGACCACTTGATCCAGAGTCAAGTGTAATAACCAGGTGGCATCTCTTCAAAAAAAAGGCCATACATTTTCAAAACTGTTGGGGGGGGGGGGGGGGGGGGGGGGGGTGTACTCGCTGAAAAATTAGATGGTAGTGTACAGTCCCCTTCCCAAACCCTTACCCTATTTATGTTTTTATGACCAGGATATGACCTGAATGAGTGTAGAAGATACAGTTGATGTATAACAATAGAGAACAAAAGAACAAGGAAAACAATAAAAACAGTAGCTTTGTGAGGCTGTGCTCTGGTGTGACGTGTCCTTTGTCTACACCAAGGAGCCCCTATTTATTTATCAAGCCTAACTAGAGATACTTTGACAGCTAAACATTGCGGTCTTTTTGTCATGAATGACCAGAATCAGATTTACATGTATACCCCAAAGCAAGGCATCGAGCATCACCACCTTACCATATGGGAATCCCCTTCGGGGACAATTCATCCCAAGGATTATTTGAAGAAGTCGACAGCATCTCTATCACGGATTTGTCATGATACAAACACGCGAAAGCCCTCCCCACCCTGGCTATATAATGCATCTTCCTCCAAGCTAAAAGTATCTGGTCCTGGCACACAACAGCACGATATCAACTACAAACCTACCAGAAACATTGAGTTGGCCTCCTAAAAACCATTTGTGTTGTCCTTTATTCAAATCAACGTCCATGACTGAATCAAACGGCTTCATCCAAGACAAACGCGTCGCCCCAAGTTGCCCCCAAAATGTCACAGGATCGTGGATACTTTGTTGATATAGCTTGTCCCAGTCGCGAGTAACATGATCAAGTTGTGGTGGAGTGTATTCATCTGTAAAAAAAGACGACACTCGACGGCACAAAATAGGAGAAATCCGAAAACGAACCAATCTTCTAGCAATGAAAACACCCGCCATGTTTTGCGCTACCGTTCGTTAGCCCGTGACCTCCCCCAGACAAGATTACGTGGCACGTGACTCTTTTATAAAAAAAAAACCTTCCTTCGCCGATCGTCCAAAAAACGGAAACCTCCATTATTTTCTTAATTTAATTCACTTTATTTCACACGACTCCACACGCTCATAAATATCATTAGTGTTTAAGATATGTTTACCGTTTTTGCAGTTATCGCATTACAAACGACATCCCAGGTCCTCCTTCTTTCTTGATAAAACTACCTTAAATCTTCCGGTTAGGAGTGCAGGAGTGAAGCGGGGGAGGATGAGGAACCTTTCAGCCGAGTTTATTTTTAGAAAATTCTCCAGGTAGACCGGAGAGCCATCTCGATCAAGCTACGGGCATAAAAACCAGGACTAAACTTAAAATTTGCCATTGTTTCTTGCATTGCTGAGGTGATCAGGACAAGCTCTCAATGTTTTAATTTATTGAAGGTAAGTAATACATGGAAGTTGAAATTTTAACACTCCGGAAGCTAACTATTTCCGTTTTTACTTTCTCTAAAAACGGAAGAAAAACGCTTTACCTTGTCGCAGGTTATCGCCAAAAATATTATGTAAATGCTGCATACATTTCTGCGGTTTTTTGTCTTTTCACTTGCTTGAATGGACTTTTTGTCCATAGAGAGTCTGGCTTTTCGCCAGATAATAGAATACCGTATATTCTTGGAAGGTGAAAATGACCGGAAGTAATAATGAAACAGAGGAGAGGGGGAAAATTTTTTGTCACGTGAGACAAATATATTACTGATTGTAAACCAATCAGAAGCTTGGAAATAGGAATCGGGGATTGCTGCCGAAACCGTCTATGTCGGGCGAATTTTGTGTTTGTGTTTTTTCGCCCTGGAAAGCCTTCTTTCCTTCAAATTGTCTGAAACATGACCGAGAATGGTTTTGAAGAATCTGGATTAATTCACCATGAGCTCAGAAACGGTATGTATTTTATCACAGTGTAGTGCGCGGTCAAAATGTCGGGAATATTGGTACTCTGTACGTAAACAATTCTGTGTAGAAGCTCAGTGCTGGACAACTTTTGTTTTATTTTTTAGCTAATTTAACTGGACATGAAGACGAAAAGGTTGGACTTGAGAATTTTGAGCTTCTTAAAGTGCTTGGCACCGGAGGTAAACAAGCTTAGTAGTGTTTCATTTGCTGGAGATTCTTTGCAAATCTTGCGTGAACCTGTGTATGTTTTTAGTGAGTTTCGAGCCGTCTTCCGAGGTGTTGACTTTGCTTACTTTTTAATTTGACAGCTTACGGAAAAGTTTTTCTCGTTCGTAAGCGAGGTGGATACTTCTCCGGGAACCTATACGCGATGAAGGTGCTTAAAAAGGCTACGATTGTCCAGAAGGCTAAGACAGCTGAGCACACACGCACAGAAAGACAAGTGCTGGAAGCCGTTCGCCGGTGTCCATTTTTAGTGACATTACATTGGGCTTTCCAGACCGAATCGAAGCTTCACTTGATAATGGGTAGGCTCGCGTTTGGCGTCGAAGATTTAAAGTTTCACACGTAATATGCCTGAAGAAACCCATCTATAGCAAACTAAGAGATTCACGACTTCAAAATCATAATGATTTTCTGTTATGTCGTAAGTTTAATTTGTGTCACGTATATTCGAAGCTTACATCGCGATACGATTTCAGTGAATAACCTTTCATTTTCAAGCACATTGCACGAAACCTTGATCCGATATCGAAAAATTATTCATTGTCATTATTTGGTTTTATTTAATACCCTGATATTTGTTTTAACTTGTTAACCTCGTAGATTACGTGAATGGTGGAGAACTTTTCACCCATTTGTACCAAAGAGAGAAGTTTTCTGAAGACGAAGTTAGAATTTATATTGGAGAAATTATTATTGCAATCGAGCACCTTCACAGAGTAAGTAGTTTACGTCCAAACAAAACCTGTTGTCGAGCACGTAAACGTTAACTGAAAAGCATACACTTATAAAATAACTTGTCTCCAATTTAATTTGTCCCACTGTAATGTTCTTTTGTTCATATCGTAGAAGCTAAACGTTTTAGTGATTTGCAGGGAATAAATGTAACAGCAGACTTCTCACGTCCTTGCCTTTTCCTATATATGTTTTCGTGCAGGCATGCAACCGTGTTATAAAGACAGTAAGATGATCGCAAATGATTTTTTTTTTCAATGCTCAATGGGCGAATAAAGTGACAATTGACATGCATTTCTTTTTCAGCTCGGAATAATTTACCGTGACATCAAATTAGAGAATATCTTGCTGGACTCGGATGGCCATGTCGTGATCACCGACTTTGGACTTAGTAAGGAATTTTCAACACCCAATTCGGTGAGCTAATTACCTCAATTTAATAAAAGTTTAATATTATTCCATTTGTCCATTTATATTGATACTTCTAAAGCTGTGCAGCAAATGAATGTAATGCTATTACATCTAACGGATCTTTTGTTAATCCCAGGGGGAAAGGGCTTATTCATTTTGCGGTACAATTGAGTACATGGCTCCTGAAGTCGTTAAAGGTGGAAGCAGGGGACATGATAAGGTAAAGGCTGTTTACGTGACTGCTACAAAATAGTCCCTAAATTTGATGGCAAGATTTCCACAACCCCTCAATCAATAAATGCATACCCTTTTGTAACCATCATTTTAATTGTGACTGCTAATTGTAATTCAAGGATTATGTGGAATAAATTTTATGCATGATAAAGTTTGGGCTTACACAGGAACCTTTCCAAATCCTCTTCCTATGTGATAATAATTAAATATTTTTTTGATTTAATAAAATAGTTTGTATAGTGAATTTTTGGAATGCATTACCTGTACTGTATGAATTCATATTTTTATGCTAATTTAAATTATGTTGAAACTGGTAGTTACCTTTAAATTATTAGCAGCTTAGTGCAACTTGGCTTCTGATAGGTTGCAGAAAAAAAGTCAAATTTCAGGGGATTTTCAGAGACAAGAGCTTTTTACTACATGTCCACTGCTCAGTTTTTCACAAAATTAATTACTTTACATGTATCTAAGAGCACCTGGTAGTTTAGGGATGTTGTTTACTTGTTGCAATGTCAAAGTTTTAGATAAATTTACAAGTTTACAACAAGTATAGAGCCCCAACAGCCAGGATAGTTTCAAATATGTTGTACTGATTTGGTAAGATTTCTAGTGGGTTTCGCTGTGTTTTGTGTTTTTTGTGACTTTCGCGGGATTTCAAGGAAATTTGGGTTCCGCGACTGTGTGAAATCTTAGCAGTCCTGTTAATGGTGGCCATGGCAGGGCACTATTGTTTTTAACAAAAACTGCTTGCATGTACTTATTCTACTATGCTTTCTCATTCACCCCAAAGAGGTAATCTGCAAGAACCTTTATCTTGGAAACTATCACTTACACTTAGCTGGCTACAGATCCTTGAAATAATTTTTTAGGGCAACCTTGCAATTGCCTAGCAGTAGCTTACCATAGGTTAGATATGTCTTGGACCTAGGTTATTTACCATCAACAAAGACTTCCTTCAAGAATCTCCCATTTTGGATGCATGAAGCATTAATTCATGCAGTCGTAAAGTTTGGCTGGATTGTGAAAATTGAAAGGCCTCATTGTAACTGATGGAAAAGATGCAAAATGGTATGTAAATGGAACACAAACCTCTATTTAGAACATTTTACCCCCAAAATGGACTACCTTTTCAGATGTTTTATTCCTGACATTTTTCCATTTTTCCAGTTTGTGTTCTATTTACATCCTAACTGGAATTTCTGGTAAATTGTTTTAAATGGTAAATGACTTTTTTCTTTGACTTGCTTTTGCTTTTTCTCTTCATCATGAGTCATACTTTTGATGGTACATAGAACTCTCAGGTTTTCTCAGTTCTCCTGGTTTATTCACAGCGAAAACAACTCACTAAAACTCACAGTCAACTTGCTGATTTTGTCTCTTCAGTGTTTTTTTTCCTCGTGGCTCTCATACATGTTCATTACCTTATTTGGTGATAGTCTCAAATGTCACAAAACTAAGGGGTTAAGGGTCGGTCAAAAGTCTCATACAATCAAGGAGATTGTTTAAAGTTTTTTTTATAATTATAGGTAGTGGATTGGTGGAGTTTAGGGGTACTCATGTATGAGCTTCTCACTGGAGCATCACCCTTTACTGTTGATGGAGAGAAAAACAGTCAATCTGAAATTTCCAAGTATGTGATGGCAGTATGTGTATATTTCCTGGATCCATAAGGTTTAAATAAATGTTCAAACACCAGACACGACAGTACTGCTCTATTAATGCCCTTCACCATTTGAGTGTTTAAATTGGCTCTGGTAAATATGGGGAGCAGGGATGGCGCAGTGGTGAGAGCGCTTGCCTCCAACCAGTGTGGCTGAGGTTTGATTCTGGCCCAGTGCCATATGTGGGTTGAATTTGTTGTTGGTTCTCACCTTGCTTCAAGAATTTTTCTCCATGTTATTTGGTTTTCCTCCCTCGTCAAAAACCAACAATTTAAATTCCAGTTCAACCAGGTTATAGGACCCACATGAAAACCAGCTAAGGCTGAAGTGGCTTCCTCTCTAAATGTTGTAATTTCTGTTATTTATTTATATTTAAATTGGTGTGAAAAGCCGAGAAAACCAATTCAAGGAGATCAAGTAGCTGCTATAAAGGTGATATATTTATATATGGGAGTTAGCTGGCACAGACACAGACTAATGGTGTTCATATCTTTGGTAGACGAATTCTCTACAATAGTCCGCCAATGCCACCTGACATCTCAAGAGAAGTTACAGACTTGCTTCTGAAGCTATTACAAAAAGACCCAAAAGTGCGACTTGGAGCTAAGGGTGCTCATGAGATTCAAGCCCATCCCTTTTTCAAGGTTTTTTCATTTTCTACTATTACTACTACTTCAACATATAGCTAAAAAACCAGAACAAATTAGCCTATTTAACTGCTTTAATATAGTATTAGGTAGTCAAGATCAGTCATTGACAATAGATGACCTGTTCTATAGCTAATCAGTATCTTTCGACTAACAGGTCCTTAACTGGAACCTTCTGGCTCAGAAGAAGATTGCAGCACCCTTTAAACCTCGAATTGGTGATGAATTGGACGTCAGTAATTTTGCTGAAGAGTTCACAGACATGGTACCAACATATTCACCAGCTGCTGTTCCAAAGACGGCAGACAGAATTTTCAAGGTCAGTTGTTACCTCTGATGTTTAACATTTTGGTCAAATCTTTCCCTCTGAATGGCTGTTTGGTCATCATTTTGTGTGAGGCTATAAGTAACATGTTATCATGATCATTGAATATCTTGTTTCATTTTGCGCAAAGAAAAAACAAAAATTTGTGTATTAGTGTAATATAAGCACTTGTGAAGGATTAGCCTGGCAATTTGGATTTAAGTTTTGACTGTAGGTGAAGTTAATTCAGTGCTGTAGCAAGGGTAAAATAAGTGGGGGGGACGCAAACACTGGAGGTGCGAGCTGCTAGGGGGTCTGAAATTTTGAAATTTAGAGGCTTGGAAATGCTGTTTCCAGCGTTCTACAAGAGCTACATGGATTTGTGATTTACGCATACCGCAAATTATTTACTTCCTGCACTGTCTTGGCAAACTAATGCACATTGAAGAGAGTATAACTCTTGCAACGTCAATTCCAAAATAGAAAACCGACTATCTCTGTATCTTAAAACCAGCAAATATTTCACCTTTCAGAGTCATCTTAGTAAGTTCATCTAGTTAGTTCGATTTCTGGTTTGTTTTTAGTTTTTGGCTGTTTAATATTGTTGTGCATCACCCTATGTATGTTAAAAAATGAAGAAAGAAGTTCAAATAATTATTATTGTTTCAAAACTCTCTTGAGATGAAATTTTATTTTCAACATTTTATACAGATCTGTTTTTACTTTTTGGGAAAAAAACTGGGGGCCCCTCCCCTTGCTATGGCACTGTAACTATTAAGTCTTCGACAAATTTCATAGGGATATAGCCTGGCAATTTGGATTGAAGTTTTGACTGTAAGTGATATTAATTTTGAAGTCTTCAACAAATTTTTGTAGGGATATTCGTTTGTAGCTCCATCAATCATATTTGGAGAAAATGAATTTACAAAGCGTTTGGTTGCCAACAAACCAAGTGATCACAGACCAGCCCCTGGTGCTGTGGATTATGCAGCATTATTTGAGGTAAATGTATTTCTTTGTCTGAACCCTAAACCATAGTTGAAATAATTATTCTTGCATGTCCCTTGCAGATGTTGTGATGATTTTACACGCTGTTCATCAAATTTTGCTTACTGTCTTTTGGTTGTGTGATTTTTCAGGATTCTCCCTTCTTTCAAAACTATGCTATAAGTGATGAAGTTCTTGGTGATGGAAGTTTCTCAACCTGTAGGTAAGTGTGACGGTTATTTCTTCCAAAACGTAGTCCTGCAGAATGTACAATTCCTGTGTGGGAGGAGGCAGTAGTTTTGCCTTGTTTTTCCTAAATGTCTTCAGAGAATACAAAGCTAATAAAGGTTGAAAATGTTTGTTCTAGGGAGACACATCAAGTAAGTAAAATACTGGTAATGAGTATTTAATCCTTAATAAGCTTCAGAATTTCCACCTTAAGTAATTTTAGCAAAGAATCAACTAGTCTCCTGTCTTATAGGTAAATCTGAGGGAGGCACTTATTTGATTTTTCTAAAATCATGGTCAGATGTGTTTGTGTCAGTTCCTCAAAAGTCTCTCAGAAGGATCTTGTCTCTCTTACAAACTATATGTACATCATATATAACCCTTTGGCCAGTCTGGCATGCTGCACAAGGTTGGCTGGCTTAAGCCAATTAATTTTCAGTACCATCCATTATGACGATTATTCACGGTGCTTGAATGAGTTGATGATCACTTGCTCGTGATTGGACACAACGAAAACTGTACATCCTTTGTTGTTTCAGTACTCTTCCATAGAACCAAGGGAGGAGAGGGGGCGCTTCATATATTCAAAGAAACTGCTGAAAGTTGAATATCATAAGGTTCTAACTTTGTGAATCAGAGCACTTGTTGTTTGAGAGTACTAGGACATGGAATTTTAGTTACAAGTACAGAATAATATTAGTTTGGGGTCTGGAGTTTACAATGCTTGAATGTGTTATTTACTTAGAGTGTTCTTTATGAGTTGTGTTTTCTGTTTTAAGGAAATGTGTTCACATACGAACTGGAGTACCTTTTGCTGTGAAAGTTATAAGTAGAAGGTAAATGAATCAAAGATTAAGCCAGTCTTTCTCAACTTTTTTAAAGTGCCAATGAAATGAAAAATAATTGCTCCTTATTTAAAAGCCTTTTCAAAAAAAGAAGAATGGTGTTTTCCTTTCCAGAATATCTTTTTTCATTTTAGAGATATTGATGTTTTTGTGTTAAGGAAACAAGGATTGTGATGACATCATAAGGTTTGCAACTAAATTTGTAAAATACTGAATAAAGAATATTTCCAGCCAATCTAATGAGGAGAGTTAGACAATGTGGTTACCATGTCTGTTCCAAACAGGAGCCTCTGTCCTACTTTAAAGGGTTGAAAATGAGGAGAAAGAGACTGGAGTCAAGAGAGTTTCCATTTCAATAACACTATGGGTATTATTTGGTTTCTTTTGTGATGAACATTTCTGGTGCCAAGTTTAAAGACCACTGCTTTTATATTGCCAGAGATATTCTTAATATTCAGTATTTTACCATTTAGTTGCAAACCACATGATGACATCACTTTATTAATTTGCTTAATACACAAACTTCAATATCTCCAAAACTTTAATGATATGCAAAAAATGAAAACGCCGTTCTTATTTTTTAAAAAGCCTTTCAAATAAGCAGCAATTCTTTTCTATTTCACAGGCACTTTAAAAGGTTGTGTGCGACTAAAAGCCATCAAAGCCTCCTAATTAATAATGTCCTTTATATTATCACTTCATAAGTTTTTTTGCTTGTACGTATGTAATAGATGCTTTCATTTTTTCCCTTTCAGACGTGACCACATAAGAGAGGAACAATCATTAAGAATATGTCAAGGCCATCCCAACATAGTCAGGCTACAGGAAGTGTTTCAGGATGATGTGAGTGCACTGATTTGTTTGATTCCTAAACCCTCAACCTGCAGCAAAAGTTTGAAACTGAACAAAACAAATTTATTAGTGGATATTTTATCTATTCATTATGGCAGCTGTAAGTATTTTGTTTTAGTTCTGACTTACATGAATTTGGCACAAAATTACCAGGAGTTCTTACCATTTGAATGGTAGTTTCAATAGTTTCTTCTGGACTGCATTTTTTCGCAGTAAGGAAACGGAACAGATTGAACCAAATCATTTGATTGGAAGTTTTGGATGTGTGGAGACAACATGATGGACAAATGGTATTGAAATTTCTAGGAATTCCGGTAAAAGCAACAAAAAGGGACTACCACATACACCTTGTATTCCTAAAGATTGCGTCTCAGTCTTCTATTTGATTTTACTATCTGGCAACTAATAATTTGCATTTGTGGACTCTTTTTTCAACTTTATCGCCAAATGGCAACTTAGGGAGTTTTTTATTTCAAACCCTGTAGCATGGCTTTTGACATACCCTTTCCCCTAGTGCACTAAATAAATGCACAGATGGGATAAACTTTGATGGTATAGGCCATTGGAGAACTTTCATGCTGTATGAGGTGGCTCTCACTATAAAGCCTGTGGGTGGAAACAGGTTTCTACACTTACCGGTATGCTCTCTTGGAGGTGAGGCTAAGGTTAAGTCTGCATACCAGCCAAGTGTCCCACATGGTCAGTGCTTAGCTCTGGTTTCTGTATATAATCAAGCAGCAAAGGAGTATCAATCCGCCCCCCAAAAATGGGATGGTAGAGAGAGGCACTGTGAGAGTAAAGTGTCTTTCCCAAGAAAATACCGTAAACACTCGTGTATAAGCTGCACCCCCAACTTTCAGACATGATTTTGGAAAAAAACTTCCAAGGAAGAACTCTCGTAAAAAAAAGCTGGTTGTATTTGCAGCGACATTAATAAGTCAATCAACTCTCAAAATACCTTTTAAAAACCTTTTGTAAATCGATGTTTTCTTCATTGCTGAAGCCCACAGTTGAAATGGAAACGATGGAATTTGAACGAAAATAAAGCGCAGGAGAACGATACAAAACAACAGCTTGGTAACCACGCAACATGAAACGTTCGCTTTTGCATCAGCTGTGCATAGATATAATATTTATCGAGACGTATGGAGGCCATCGATCGGAGAAACACTTGTTGCTAAACGAGATTTGGACAACCCTATGGACAAGCACGCCGTGAAAGTATTGCTGGGCAATTTGCCATTTGCCTCGTAAGTTCTCCCAAACAGCGTGGTTTTTTCTTGCACGTAGTAGCGAAATCAGTGTTGAAATGATGGGTCGCAGACGACATTTGTAAGCAGCTGTGCGGAGGAATTCCATGCCAGTTAGGGTTTACCTGCTGAAACACACTGCAAATGAAACGCTTGAAAAAACTACTGGCGAACAAGATTCGGGTTTAGAACCCGAAGATCCAAACAAACGGCTCCTTAAGGAGCCATCACTTCTACCAAAAGCAATGATTAGCAAAAGGCTTCAATATGTTTAATCTTTATTCACTGAAAGTCTTCAGTTCAATTTATGACTCCTACAAGCCCTTTTACTCCCTCTGAAAGCAATTGTCTCGTGTATTAGACGCAGCCACGATTTTTGGCCCAAAACTGGGAGCAAAAAAGTGCGGCTTATACACGAGTGTTTATGGTATCACAGGAAGCAACCCTTGACCATTTGATTCAGTCATAGTCAAGCACACTAATTATCAGGTCTAGGTTGTTCAAAGTCTGATTAAGCTGACGCAGGATTAGCAAGAATTTTGATGTCAGTTTTGTAACTTTTCGTTAAAGTTTTGTGTTTACATTTTTTGTCTTGAATCTGAATAATTTCAAACTACACAAAACATAAGCAGTGAAAATCATTTAAATAAAAGAAAAATGAATGCTTTGGTTAACTTTTAAACCTGTGTTTAATCGGCTCTCTAGCAACCCTTTCCAGACCACTCTGCCTCCCTTGGAGTTGAAAGAGGCAAACTTAAACATCACTGGTTGTTTCACTGTAAGTTAGCATGGTTAATGGTATTATTTCCTCTTTCATGTTTTGCAGTTCCATACATATTTAGTTTTGGAATTACTTGGTGGTGGAGAGCTCTTAGAAAGAATACGAAAAAAGAAAAATTTCAGTGAGGTGGAAGCCAGCCAAATTATTAGGAAACTAGCATCTGCTGTGGAATTCATGCATGGCCGAGGAGTTGTACATAGAGATTTAAAACCTGAGGTATAGAACTTATTGATTATTATTGTTGTCATTGTTGTTGTTGTTTCATTGTTGAGGTCATTATCATTCAAAAGTAGTGGCAAGACTTTCAAATTTTTAGTATTTCTGCTGCTGGTAAAACAAAGGAAAAATACAAAAACTTGAAAATGAATGACTGGAAATTTTATTTTCGGCTCAATCATGTGTCACAATTTCCTCTTGAAAGAGAATTCCATGGTGAGCAAAGGAAGAATTTAAGTTTCAAGAGATGCTTACCTTTTTGCTAAAATTGAAAAACTTGCAATGAATCATACCTGCTGATTTGCGTCAATAAAAATTTTCTGTTGATTTTATGACGTCTAATTGACAGGTTCTCATCACCAGATCTGCCTGCAGCTGTTGAGCAGGTTTAATCCATCTACCCTCTTGAAGGCACAGGGCAAATAATTATTATAGTAGATTTATCCAGCCTAAAAGTGGGGCTCCTGATTACAATAAGTTAGCCTGTGCCTGCAGGCTTTTTCCTGCAATCCAATCAAAAACCAGAACATTGTCAGCGGTAAAATAAAATTAAAAAGAAAAAACTTCTGTCCTGGGCCTCGATGAGCTCTAAGCCTGAGCCCACAATATGGTGAAGTAATACTGGTCAGCAGAAACTTTGTTTTGACAGGTGTCAGTTGAGCATAATATGGATATCCAATAGATGTAGGCTGTAAACCTGCAGCTTTGGTCAACATATTGTTGGAGTATGGCTGCCATGTTGTATGTACGGCACATGGCATTAAATACAGGAATGGCTCCCCATGTTGACCATGAAAAAAATTGCATGGTTTTCTATTTCTGTGCATGTATGTAGTTCTCTTTCATAGAGTGGAATGCTGCTATTAATAATATTTTTCAGTGAGTTTGCTCTAAATACCATTTGATTCCTACTACCTCTTTTTTCCAGAATTTGTTGTTTGTAGATAATACAGACAATGCAGAATTGAAAATTGTGGACTTTGGCTTTGCAAGACTAAAGCCTGAAAATCAACCATTACAAACACCTTGTTTCACTGCTGCTTATGCTGCTCCTGAAGTCATTAGTCAGACTGTGAATCGAAGTGGCTACGATGAATCATGTGACTTGTGGAGTCTTGGTGTCATCATGGTAAGCAAACAGAAAACAGTGAGAGCCATTAATAGTTTTAATTGTGTGTAAATCCCATTTTTGTACAGAAGCCAAGGAATCTTTGTGCTTATTCTTTATGGATTTTATTGTACATGTTTTTAATGCCAATGCTGTATTGATAGTCATCTATTGTTTTTTGTATTAAAATGCTTTCATCTCCAGTACACCATGCTATCTGGTCAGGTACCATTCCAGAGCAGTCGTAGTTTTAGATCAGCAGATTTTATAATGCAAAGAATCACACAGGGGGACATACGATTTGAAGGGCAACAGTGGGAATCAATATCTCCAGCAGCAAAGGACCTTATCAAAGGTATGTTGCTTTATTATAGTCAAGAGCTATTTGACATTCAGGGCTGGAAATAATTTTTCAAAGTTCACCGGTCAAGATGTCCATTCATATTCATTTCAGTTCAGTCATGCGTCGCGTCTGACCGGACAAAGGTAGTGTCTAACTTTCCGCTCAATTCTAAACAATATACCCCCCCCACCACCCTTTTAGCTATTAACAGCGCAACATTGCTTCACTAGCTTTTTTACAAACAGGTAAGAACGCTGCGGTCGAATTTGATTCGCAATTGATCGTTGCATATACATCTTGTGTATGATTATACGAATACGATGACAACATATCTCAACATTGCTTACCAACTTCGGAACGGTCCGTCGTAACGGTATTAAGGTCCGTATTCTTCATATTACTGATTAGTATATACTAAAACAGTGGATAGCGTTAAAGGCACGCTCTGATTGGCTACTCAAACTCGGAATATCCTTTGCTA
>OMLO01000523.1_pt1 | contig 25170 bp, 20 predicted proteins | sample 1674811 | NCBI WGS metagenome assembly OMLO01 (sample SAMN06265003, study PRJEB25207) | coral metagenome | isolation source: Coral host | place: Mexico:La Bocana,Puerto Morelos, Mexico | collected 2008-11-13
AAGGCGAAATGTTTTCACTATGAAATTTGGATTCCTTGTGGATTACATGCCCTAAAATCAGCTAAAAATCACCTGAAGCGAATACTCTACATTTTATTTGCAAAATGAGCTCTCAATCAGCTGACAAGTTAAAGCCTCAAATGGCTTTTGAACTGTTCGAGTTGGTTGGTTTGTTGCGAGTTCGTCCCAGAGTATCTCAGCAACACTCTAAAGGTAAACGAGGTTCTATTTTTGTTGTGCACCAGAAATGAGCTTCTTCATCGCCCCTGGAACATGGTCCGTCAATTAGCTGCAGGTAACTGAGGCGATGAGAATAGAGAAATTCGTCAAATTGTAAACCTAACTCATCACTCATCACTCATCAATATGAAAATATATCCTCATAAACTGCCAAAAAGTGGAGACATTCATTGGAACAATGCCCCATCTTCCCTTTTCACTCCCCCTCCCCATTCACTTCTAGATATGATATAGCCTTGTACCCCCTTGTAGTGAGTGACATACTGGAATCTGAGTTGCAGTAAACCAGCAAGAGAATTTTAATCATGTGTATGTGTAATGCATCTTTATTGTATGTATTGTATTTTTTTCTTGTTTCCAGATGACATCAAAAGGTTACCATCCATTCAACAGGCTGTGTGGCATGAGGACAAAAAGTACAGTTTAATGGTTTTGCTGTGCAGTAATGGTGAGTGTGTGGAAAGTGTGAGTGCATGTTGACTTAAGGTACTGTAAATTCTACAATAACCCTCTCCTCACCCCCTCTTAAATAAATCATCTCCTTTTTGTGACACGCCTCTCCCCTCCCCACTTTCTTTGCAATTCTGTTTTTTTTTACTTGTTTTTGTGTAGGATCACTATTGTTGCGAGGTGAAGAGAAAGGCGCTGCCCCAGTTATCAAACAAGTTTCTTGGTTTCAGGTATTATTTTGCTACATACAGTTCAACCTGAAGTAAATGACCACCCAAAATGTCAAGCCTAGGTGTTTGCATATGGGAAATGATCGCTTATAAGAATTTAGACCCTATTGGGTTAAAATTTTGTGTCATTTTTAAATGATTTTAAATATCTTATTAATTTGAAACATCAATATTCAAGAATTGGCCTTGTTCTTTTTTTTGCTTGTTTATGGACCTTGACGTCATCACGGTTCATAGACATTGGAAAAAAAGAACTAGGCCAATATCCAGCTATCTTGACCACACATTCGGTTAACAACCCACATAATATGTGTTACTATGCTTTGCTTTTTTGTGAACTGAAAGGTTTTTCAACTAAAGATTTCCACTAACTTTGTCAGAATCCTGCCAAGTCTGTGAGAATGATAACCCTGGACCCATCAGGCTCATGGCTGATCTGTGCGTGTATGGATTGTTCACTGTATATTGTACCAGTTGCTGGAATAGTAAGGGTAAGATTTGATTCATCAGAAGTTATTATATTTTTTTAACCCATTCTTCAATCAGGTGGGCATATAACATAGCATGTTATTGGGAAAATAACTACTGGTTTTAGAGTTTTCTCAAATCACTGAAAAATTAAGGTTTAGCAAACAAGACTCCTCATTTTCCCAAGCCTGTGACAAGTAACGTAAGTTTGGGTCTATTGAGTCTTGTGGCCATAAGCCTGCAAATGCAAACATATTTTCAGCTTTTGTTCCATGCCTTTCTAAAACAGGAACAGGAAATTTGTCTCTCTTTGCAGGCTAAGTTGCCAGCCATCTGGTGCTAATGTCGGGGTTTCAGTATCTTAAACTTGACGTAACTAGGAGTAGTGTTACTTTGCCTGGATGGGATGCTAGTCCGTGGCAGGGTTATCGCCCAGCAATAAATTAACCAACACCAATTTGCACTGGCTAATTTGTAGTTTTTTCTAGCATTTGAAGAGAGAGTATTTTAGGAATGTCTTTCTGTTTCGTTTTGTTTTTAGAGGAATCCCAAGATTTCTTGTCAATATTGGTCAACTGAGGATATTACATTGATCACGAAAAATGACAGACGAGGTACATGTAATTAATAAGCAGTTCTAATATTAAGCCTTGTGATAACAGCTATAGTCTCCTTCGCAGCCGTTATTAAGGTCGTCACGCAACACTCCTTGCGTGACGACCCTAATAACGGCTGCGAAGGAGACTATAACAGCTAGGGCTTCCTCACACCCTCCACATTCGTTGCCTCAGAATACAAACTCAGTCTGTTTGGTTATCTTCCCTAGGCCTTCCATCTGGCTTTGTTTGGTGGCATACAGTGGATGACTTACACATTGGCGTCATTGGCACTGAGGTTTGTCTTTTTCATAACTTTTAATATGTTATTGTAATTTGAATTTAAATACAGCGGAGTTTCTCAGACAAAATAATGTGGTGTGTGTTGCTACATTCAAATAAAATATTAAAACACCTGATAATATTCTTTTCTGGTGTCCCAAAGATGTAAGGTGAATGGCTTTATTGTTTTAGTGCATTGCTGACTTTGGCTTGTTTTGTAAATAATCCAGTGATTCACTTAGCAGAAGAGTAACAAAAATCACGATTTTTACTAGCCGCAATCTACTTTTTTAACCCTACTATTTGGAGACATGATGGCATGGTGGTTAATGTGCTCACCTCCAGATAGTGCAGGCTGGGTTCAAGTGTGTTCCAAGTGTGTTCCTAGTGTGTTGTTGGACAAGACACTTAACTCTCACAGTGCCTTTCTTCACCCAGGTGTATAAACTTCGTGCTGAGAGGTAACATTGCAATAGAATAGCATCATATCCATGGGGTTAACTCACAAGGTAATCAGTCAACTATAGTTGTTACTGATCAGTGTAAGTAACCAACCATCAGTACATTTTTTCCAGTTTGGAGAGTTATTGTTTGTGGATCTGAAGAAGAAGATGATAGTAGCGTCATGTGATGTCAAGGATAGCATCATGTCTATGGAGTTGATGCAAGATAAACAACATGAGACAACTTCGTTACTGGTAATAATAACAAAGTGCCATTGTGACATGAACTGTCATTACCTTGTCAAACTTGGAAAGCTGTAAACACCTAAAATATATCTGGAATGTTTATTGTGTTATAGCCACTCACAAGCGAATTGCGAATTTTAGTGTAATAGCGTGTGTGAAGCATGAATCACAACAAATGTTTATGCCATCATCTGTTTGTTTTGCACAGCCCCTTCTAATACTTACGTCTTTAATACTTTTCAAGGTTAATGTTAATTTTTCATTTGCATTACAACGTAATCCAGCCTGGATGCAAGGCAGTTTGGTCGGAAACTACAAAGTTGCCACAAAGCCCTACCCTACTTGCACTACATGTTGGATTATATTGTAATGCAACTAGAAAAGTAAACCATGAAAAGGGCTACTTACATTTCCATTCTGCATTGTTCAGTCATATGATATTTTTATGTTACTGCTTTGAAGATCAACACCATGTCTGGTAATACAGTTCAGATGCAGCTTGAACACAAGTCAATGCGTATGACAAATTTTGAGCAAATGAAGAGTCCATCCATGGCATCAGCTATGGGATATGAAACACTCAACAAAGTAAGCATACCCATTGAGAGCGTGTTTCTGGGAATGGAAGATCTGCAGGATAAAATACAACCTATGCCAGTTTCAGTAAGTTGAATTTTGAACCTTTAGTGCTAAATAAATGTGCCTTTGATAATGTCTTAAAATATCAACAATTTGTCACAATTTTATTTTTAACAAACTCAAAACCACTTCCTCAGAAGGGGTACTTCTTCATAAAATTTACCATGTTTAGAGTTCTATATTTTCATTAGGCTGCAACGGATTCTAATGCAACTTCCCTATTTTACTAAATTCAGCATGATAAATCTAGCGGTGAGGCTTACCATAATTCTTGGTGGAGTGAAAAACTGGAAAAGCATGACACAGCCAAGAAGGTCCATTGCTGCATCATGCACTTTATTCTCATCTTGATTACTTTCAAATTACATCATGTCATTCAGTCGTTAGAGCCTCCGTCATCTCATCTCAATAGTGTAGCTGTTTGTACTTGAGTCTGTGATCAAATAATATTATTCTTTTGTTTTGAAATGCATAGAGACAAGGCCAAAGGGTCAACACAAAGCAGAATTGACCCTTTCACCCTGTTTGCAAGCAAAACTGCTGACAACCGCAATAACTGCTATTTTTTTCACTATTTGTGTGTGTATGAGACAATTATGGCAAGCCATATTTCATTTTATTTGGTTGCCAAATGGGAGGTCAATATTCCAGGCACTCCTAGCAGAGTTTGCGGAAACTGGAGATGAGAATTGCTCCAGAGTTCTTATATAGTGATTGTTCTTCATGAAGGACAACAGTAAAATAAAATGTTGTTCTTTTTTTATTTCTCAGTCCTTGAGTGGTGCTGATCAGTTTTCTGTGCAGTATGCTAGAAATCAAGTGTTTGTTGGAGCACGCAATAAAAAGAATGATATTCTGGAGGTATGATTTAGAATAGAATTGTTATTATTTAATTGATAATTTGTAGCACTCACCTTAATGCCACTAACTGATTCAGTTCTGACATTCTGTATTGATCAGTTAAAGCCTCCCCCCCCCCCTAAAATATAAAGCGTCCTTTTCAGGTCTCCATTACATTTGTGAGTACTGTAAATTGGGAATTAAACTGCAAGCTTTTATAGAAAAGACAAAGCAATTCTGCTAATTAATTAGTCTCTGTATTATCCAGTAGACTGTATTAAATTATATCATAGCATGGGCAATTAATTGCAGCCATTGTTAGCAGAACTCATTTAGAAAATAGATTCCATGTTGCCATGTATCTGTTTAGTGCATAATAGATCACAGATGACCCAAATAATATTATTGCGGTAAAAACAAAAACATAGCTCTTGAAAGTCATTAGCCCAGTGCATCACTGATGTTCTTACCACATTTTGATGTAATTTGTGATCAAACAAAATAAATTACAATATTTAAAGAGAAAGGCACGCCTGCCTCGACTGATCCATTACTGAGCAGATACAGAGCAATGTAGAATCTTAAAGTAATATGTTTTATATAATAAAGAAACAATGTTAAGAATGTTAATGACGTCAGCTATGCATCTGTCCTCCAGTCCTACGTAAGAATCAATCAAACTATGAGAATATATTATTAATATAAAATTATTGTATGTCTTAAGTTTATAATTCCCATGATTTACTGACCGACACTGACATTAGTTAAGTACATGAAATAACCTGTGTTATATAAAATAAAATGTTATTTTTTTCCCGCTTGTGTAGGTTTATGACATGGATGTAGAAAACTTGCCAATGTTTGTCTATCAACTGCCACCTGGAACAACGGACGTGTTATTGACTAACAGAGTGATATTTACTATCACTCACCAGGAACAGTCAGATGAGGTAAATAAGTTTTATATTCATTTGACTGATTTTGGCTCGTTTTATCTCTGCCTGGCAAGTCTTTGGAACTTCTTTCTCAGGATTGGTTATCTCTAGTAGATTACAAATGTGGTTTGCATTAATTATGATTTGTGCCATAAGTTGGTAGTTTATCTCACCCGTTCATGTACATAATGTAGTGCTGTACTTTGTAACACTTGTTATGGCTGAGAATGATTGATGGACCCCTGATGTTACAGGCAATGAACTGACTTGTTGTTGATACATTACACACACAAAGTAACCATTTTTTACGGGTGTGAAAATGAGGACAACAGGTAACCCAAACTTAACTTAACGACAACATTGTAATGTTCACTTGCGCATATAAACTGCCACACCCTGACGCTATAGTAACCATAATAATTATATATCTTATTATTGTTTCTTATTTTGTACAGAGGTTATTGTGCATTCAGGCCAGTCAGCTTGCAGAAACATCACTATCAGTGCCAAAATCACATCAGGTGATTGTTACATTGTAGTATGCCCAAATCAAAATCAAAGTTGTCAACAACATACTTTTTTAAATGCAAAAAAAGCTTTTGTTATCAGCTTTCAGTGTCAGTGAAGTAGTTTGAAATGAATTTTAAATGGATTTTAGGTCAAAATGATTTCAAACTAGTTTCAATATTGTATTTCCTTTGTCTTAGGATTATGGTAACAAAACCCAAACAATCAATCAAAAGCTTCAGTGTCTTGTCTTATAGCCAGCCATCAGACCTTCAAATTTTAATTTGGGACACTACTTAAATTTTGTTAGATATGATATATGCATATAATGAGGACGATACAAAGCAGAGCAACCAATTTCAACCACAGTTAAAAACTGTTAAAACTGTTTGAATTTATTTGATGATTTCTCAACAGAAGACAGAATCTAGTATTATCCAGACATTTGTACTTCCTCCTGGAGAAAAACTCATTGCCATGTTTCAACACTCAGAAACAGTGGAAAGCATCATCAAGGAAGATCCTCCAGATCCTTCACAAACTCTGACCGGTTCAGGGGGATCACACAGTGTTGACGGCATGATACTCGTCACCACATCTGGTGTATTCCAGTGCCAACCTAGAACATCACCTGAGAAACTGTTTCTTGAGCTTGCTGTCAATAGCTTGGACGCGTCAGCTGCGGATGTGCTAGCCATCACTTCTGGCCTTGATGTCAACAAATTATATGAGGTGGATATGCCATTAAAAATATCCCGTTTTACACAGGGCAGGAAAAACCCAGATCGAATTGCCCAGGGCAAGTAAATTTTGTTCTTGGGCAAGTGAAAGTGGCCCACTGGGCAAGTTTTAATGCAACAATGTTGCAGTAAAGATCAGTGTCGTTTAACATGTCACACAGTGCAACTTTTAACACAATATCTCATTGTGGCAACCTGTTGCAAGTTTTTAAAAGTGATCCAAAAACCTGCGATGTTGTGTTTGAATTTTGCATGTTGAGTTAAAAATTGTCTCTCGTGACATACCTTTGCTGACCATTGCGGCAACAAAGTTGCATCAAAAATTGTCTTGTGTATCATGGATTAAAAGACAGCATTAAAAATTGGCATGAAGAAATTTTGGGTAATTCAATAGTTTCTGCCTGAAATTGCAGACTGAAGTGCTATAGTTCGTCTTCCATAATAGGTGCATGCAGAATGAAAACTGAAAACCTTAATTTGAAAATCAAGTGTGGAAATAGTATATTGACTTTATTTCAGATGGCTGGTGATGAAGCATTGACTAATGACCACTATGAACATGCACTGGAACTGTATCATTTATCAAAGGTAATTTTTTTATTGTCAGTCCACAAAACAGGCTAAACCGATGTATTCTGTTGAAACTACCACCATTTTGTAACCTTGTTTACTCATTAATCCTTGTTACATGGACTAAAAGTATTTTTTAACCATGATGTGTAGTGCTCATTTGAGAGACGTGTTGCTCAATTTGCTAAACATGGAAGGGTGGCTGATATTCTTGCCTATCTTCGACAGGTATTTAAATGTTGGGCTGTTTATTACCTTTTAATATTTTGTTTCAACTGTTATATTATTTTGTTATTGTAACTTGCAAAATGTTTGTTGCAAACATTTATATATTAATAAGTACTTTATCAGAGTTCCAAAAGTGTTTCACTTGTTGACTAACATAGCACAACATTTTCTTAGAAACTAATTTGATATCTTGTACTGTATTGAAAAACTTCAAGTAAAGCCATTATTATAAGTGTTCAGAGCTATGAGTGCATTAGCTAAGAGTATGAGGAAGCAGAAATTCCTGTTTTGGTAGCATCAAGTGGCTAGAAACAGAAGAAAATAGCTACCAGAATCTACTAGTAATGATAAGCTAAAATTCCTGTTTCAATTTGCCAGTACTAACTTCCACTCCTGAGTTGAGAGAAGCACCATCGCAGTAAAGTGTATTGCCCAAGGACGCAATACAAGGTCCCTTTCCAGGGGTCCCAGAATGCTCAGTCTGGAGTCCAGCATTGTAGGGCCTGGGTAAAATAACGCGGAATCAAAAAATAACAAAAAACAAAAAAATTGTCTCTAGTTAATTTGGTCGTCTCTCAAGGGCCTGAATAGTGCAAATCTTCTTTCTGGGTTTCGTTTGTCACAGTGTTTTGCAAAATAATTTCTAGGTTAGGTTTAGGGATCATCAAGTTTCTAATGAAAAGCCATACAGGTGAAAGTGAAAACATTTTAGATGGGATATTTTGATTGTGCACTGTTCTTTCTATTGATTCTTGAAGGCGTTGAGCAAGCATGGTGATGTGCACACTGCTGAAAGAAAACAGTTGTCCAATCTTACTCTGTTCTGCTTCATACAACAGGTCAGTTGAAATCTTCAGTACACCACTGACTAAACAGAAAGTAACAAGTTATGATTACTTTGCCAAAGTAACCTCTTCATAAAAACTCTTCATTAAACTCTAAGCCAATTGAAATATTGGAGGGTAGGTGCCGTAAAGGTAGCAACAGAGGAGGGTAGCAATCTCCTCAGTAGTAAGGAGGTCACCATGGCAACCGAGCCACAGCCCACCTCAAGGCACCTGTCAACACAACGCTGAAAGGGAAATACCAGTTTGTGGAATTGATACTTACCTGAAAGTGTGGGAAGGAGGGAGGGACAAGCAAGCAAGCAAGCTAGCAGAGCAAACTCCAACAAAAGCACATGGCAATTAATGCCCCTGCAGACCTCCCTGGACCCCTTACCTGATCCTGGAGAATGGCTTTATTTTAACTTTGCCTAAATTTCATTTAGACTCATTACAAAAAAATCAATCAGTAACATACACTTTCCTATTTATGCTTCCGTAGCATAATTTTTGTAATTTCTCATTCTCCACCTAATATGTGTTTCAAGATGAGACATTATATTTGATATTTTTCACGATGAATAACATTTTCAACTATCTGACATTCGCAGGTTTTGGAGAGTAGTGGGAATCCTATTCAACAGCAAGCACTTTCTGAGGCATTTAGGTAAAAGCTTTTTTCAATTGATAACAAAACTGGATTTATTTTTTGCCATTGGTAAAGATACCGACCTAAAGAAATATGAATTTCAGGAGATCGCAATTTTACATTACTCTTCTTGACCCTAAAGAACTTTGCTAAAAGATAGCAAATATTCCAAAATTTGCTCCTGAAAATGCCAAAATTTGGCCAAAAATGTTAATTGTTCTTTACTTTTCTTTACTGGAGATTTGGTGACCCATATGGGAGACTGGAAGACCAGGAGACTCAGTCTGAATCTGGGAGACTCCTGGACAATCTGGAAGAGTTGGCATATATGAAAATGTAGATGTAGCAGTAGGTATACAAAGTGACTGAGTAACTCAATGTATTATTCTTTTCTTCTTCTGCCAGTCAATTCCTGAATGACAATTTTGATTATGATGAGGTGACTGCTTTGGAACAACTGTCGGCATATGGTCTTAAAAGCTTGATGTTTGACGTAGCAAAGGTAAATATCCTCTGCCAGGCAGTATGGTAATTTACAGCAAGGTAAAATTTTGCATTGTGCACAGGATATTGACTGTAGTAGCAGTAGGTGCCCTTCGTTACATCATTCATTTGTTAGTAATCTATGCAAAATCACGTTGACCTGTTTTGGTGTTGGAGACAAGTTCATTGCGGTCAGTTTCTTTTGATCGTGAAAAAATGTTATTCAGTTGGAAATTTGATATGGCCATAATAATTGTTCGTCTCAAGCTAAGGTCTTTGCAAGCATGTACATCAGCATTTTTTGTCTTTTTTTCCCTTTTCTCGCATTCGTTGTAATGCTAATTTTGCATACCAACAACTAAGAACCTCATGTTCAAGACAAAGTTTTGTAGGTGATACAAAGTGCTTATTGGAGTAATGATAAAAAATCCCACAAAGAACTTGTTTTTTGACAGGCAAGAGGCCTAATGCCTAAGACCCTAGAGATGTTAGCACAGAAAGGACAGTTTCACCTCTCATCCGAGCTTCAGGCAAAGTTGGCGTCGAGAGGATTCACAGATATCATCAGTAGAAGTGCCAATGGTGAGAGAGAACTGCCAAATTGTCAAAACATTTTCTTGTCATTGATACACTCCTTGTAATTCTTTGAAAGCCATACTTTTAGAAATAGTTTCAAGAGCATCTGAAAAAGTGCAAATTTTCACCCTAACATGGTCTTACAAATCATTCTTTTATTAGTCCCAGCCATTTGGCAAATTGTATTGGCATGATTTATGAACATGTAATTTGTGTTTTTATTTTATAATTTCACTCATGAAAGAAAGCTAGTGAAAATGAGAAGGGGAAGTGGATTGTTGAACCACTGTTGGGCTGCTACTTTTCATCCAAAGCAGATGCTCTGTACATGTTATGGCATTGATACTGCTTTAGTTGCCTTTACATCTAAATTGCCCTATTCTTCTGGCCATAATTTATAAATTATTATAATTTAATCATGGCATGTATTTTTTAGGTGCGTTTATACAGTGTATGGACCCGCAAGAAGCTGTCATCTTTCTGTTGTCGAAGGTAGGAAGAAATATTATCAATGTTAAGGGATTTACATTTACGTAAACTGCCTGATGCCAAGCTTTATGAAAGCAGGACATTTCAAGCTTGATTGTTATGTTTTGCAGCCTGAGACTATCCTTAGTCACATGAAATTTCTTCTATCTCGGTTGACATCACTGAATGAAGAAAGCTTGGTGCACATTGCTCGAGTTCTCGACCCATCACGTCCTTCATTCAGATCTTTGGCAAGTAAAGCCAGACCTCCAAGACAGAGGTAACACTTTGTAATAGTTATTTCCTAGATAGGATATGATTTATCAGACATAACAAACAGGGACTGGCAATAAAAGCGAAGGTTATGACAATACAGGTATGCAATTGTTTTGATAGTCTGGAGGAGAAAAGCATTACATGGCAACATTAATAGTGACTGTGTAGGACTCTACATTATATAACTTTAAAAAGAGATTAGATGTGTGTCTGCGATCTTAACTAACTGGAACCTGTGGCAAAGGGAAAGCAATGATGACAATGTTCATGGTGGTCACAACATGAAAAATAACGATCAATAATCATCAGATGGTAGTTGTTCTTGTAGTGCTAGAGACGTTTAGATCAGAGAAGAGTACTTAGTATGAGCACGACTTTTCAAGCCAGTGCTTGAGCATTTCACACCAGTGTCATTATGATAGTCCCCTATTTAACTGGTCACTAACAAGGATAAGTGAGGGCTCTGCAAACTCAGCTGAATTGGAGTTTGAAGGTCATTCACACTCGTACGTAGTCTCATGCTTGTATTACCCAGAGGTTCCTAGTGATAATTATAACTCATGAGCATAATTATTTATATAGTAATTAATAATTATTATAAATGAGTTATTTATTTAAAGTTTTTTTTCTTCTAGGACTGCTTCTGGTAGCTCAATTAGTTCTCTGATTTCCATGGATAGTACAATCAGCTCTGGAAATGTTAGTCAAAATTTGCCTTATTTTCCTAATTAAATACTCTCAAGTATTAGTTCATAATTCCACATTTTAATTTTTTTATGGCTATTCTTTGTTTGTGATGTAACATTGTTTGTGGCTAGTCTGATGCAACAATTTTGTTTCGAGACTCTTTAGAGACTTTCCTGTTTGGCAAACTCATCAAATTACTCTTGTCAAATGAATATTCTTTGGTTGTTTTGATCTTAGGAAGATAATGTTAAACAGCCCAGACTGCAAGATCTGATTGAACTGTTTTTATGCTCTCTTTTGGTGCTAAATCACCTCAGAGATGACAAGTTAGATGCCATGTCAAGGTGTGTTTATTTTGGACTCCTTTAAATTTGATGAGAGTGATCAAGATAATGTTTCTCTTTATATATATACATTTAGTTCAGTGCATTGGTGTGCAGGATAGTGATGAGAAAGAATATTTTCATCAAATTCTGTACATAACATGATTTGTGAAAGAAAATTATAGATGCTGTGAGTTGTAGAGTGTGAAAAACAGGACTAATACCTGTTTTATCATTCTCTTTAGAGTTTCAGCAATTAAATGTGTTTGTGGAGGACATCAAGATTCAGAAAATAGTTATGGGAGAAAGAGGGTAAAGTTAATATTAGATAATAGTTATTACCAGTCAGTATTGCGTTATATAACATTGGGATCAATGTTAGTATAACTGATACCAGATAACTGTGCCATTTGAGGAATTTTTATCATTTATTAGAGGAATTTCCCATATGCATTACTGCTAAGTTACTGCTAAGTTGCATAAGATGTATGGTTTGACCTTCTCTAAATTGAACGTCAGTGAAAATGCGTGTCCATATAACAACTGGCTAACAGACTGTTGTTGTATTTGGCCATGTCAGGAAGGTACAGTGGATTTCCTGTGCAGGCCAGTTAGGTTGTCCTGTGGTCAGCAGCACACAGCTGTTGTTAGTTCATCAGGAGATGTTTACACATGGGGGCGATCTCAGAAAGGAAGGTAAATTTGAAAATATATTATAATATATACTGTCTAGGCATTTTTAAAGGATAAACAGATTGTGTGTATAATTATGCATCCTAAATTTCCAATCACTTTGGGAATCAGGTTTCATCCTCTTCTTAATAAGAGTGCAAGGGATGTATGTTCATTAAATTGCTGGAAACCAATCCTACTAAATGTGTGATGTAGAAAATTTCAATTAATTTTTTTCGTAGAAAACTGAAACTTTTAGCGAGGTTTCAAATAATCCCATAGATGGGGACATTTGTATTTTAAAATGTTAAGGTGTCTCTGAAACCCATCTACAGATTTTTTAAAACTTTGTTAAAAGTTGTGTCTTATTCTGCTAAGATCAAAATGTGGTAATTTAACTTTTCTTGCATTCGTCCTCTGATTGCTGATTGTAGACATCACCAAGTAAATGATGTAGTTCATTGGTAAGGCATGAACATTGCAATGCGTTGTTTAAGGATCCCAATTGAAATAAAGATCACTGCTGATTGTGCAATCATGATTTGTACAAAATTTAAAGTAATTAGCATCATCAGAAAAGACATATGAAGATAATCATTTATTTTGCTCTTTTTCAGTTTAAATAATTTTTGTTCTAAAGATTCCTATTAATGACTTCTTATTTATGTTCTGAAAAAGTGTATCTAATTAATTCTCACAAACTAAGTCATTGTGTATTTGCTATAGGCTGGGTAATGGGGATATTATTGAGGAGGAAGGAAAATCAGTTCCTTTTCGGGTAGAAATTCTCCACATGCACAGGTTGGTAAAGGAATACATCCATCTAAAATGTTGTACTTTGTCTATTGTTATTGTCCTGGTTGGTGAATTCCTGAAAAAACAACTGTATTGTTGTTGACCGACATGTTGATGACATGAGCAGAAGTTTTCAACAGTGTCTAGTCTTGGCTTTGATGATGACTTCTGTACACTAGCAATATACCGTTGTAAGATCACACAAGACAAACTTGCTGAAGAGACTCTTGGGTTCAAATCCTTTTAGAGAATTTTAGCGTGATTTGAAAACCTGAAACAACAACATCACTTAATAATAAAACATTTTCTCAAAATGTTTTTTCTTGTAGGATTAATGTGTTGTCAGTAGCATGCGGCATGGAACACACATTGGTATTGTGCAGTGATGGGGTAAGACTGTTTACCAACCTGTTTACTCCAAAGAAGACCTGATTAAGTAAAATTTTTGAAGTTGAATTTTTTTGTGACATGTTGAGAAACAAGCAGTACTACATGAAAGTGTTGTCAATAGTTTTTAATTGAATGGTTACACACTAGGCCTCAATCCACATGTACCCTAAAATATACTGCTAACCTCTTTGTGAGTGTCATGGTTATGTTTGACTCTTTCCATCCTTTCAGGTGTACTCATGGGGATCATCTGAATATGGGCAGGTATGTACACTACAAACACACAGGACCATCTGTACTGACAAGAACTGTTGTGATTGATTATAGGTAGTGGTGCCATTCTTTGGAACAGTTGCCATTGTAACTTGACTGTGAGTCATTCTAAACACCTGCTCAAAGTACATCAATAGGTCATGGCATTTGTGGAAATTTAAAATAAAAAGATGGTTTCCACGAATGCCATGACCTATTGATGTACTTTGAGTGGGTGTTTAAAATGCCTCACAGTCAAGTCACATCAGTAACTGTTCCAAAGAATGGCACCACTACACCTGTACCATTATTATTTTTTAATTTATATATTAGGTATTAGCATATTAGGCATCAGGCATTATGTCTTACTTATAGGTATTTTGAGGTAATCGTGAGTAAATAAAGACTATCTATCTCTCTCTTTCTATCTATAGTTCTAAAGAAATAAACATGACACTTCTAATTAATTTGATTTGTGCATCATTCTCATTTTCAAGCTTGGCCAGGGTGACACCCAGCAACAGACAAGACCTGTCTACATCACAGAATTGTCAGACAAAAAGTGCATAGCAGTCATGTGTGGCCACTACCATTCTTTGGCCCTGTCAGCAGATCACAGGGTGTGGTCATGGGGCTGGGGTGTACATGGCCAATTAGGAGTGGGTAGCATTGAAGATGTACTGTTGCCGACACATGTAACATCACTGGATGCATATGAAGTCACTAAACTTGCTGCGGGATACTCACACAGTGCAGTCCTTACAAGTCAGGTTTGTAGTTTAAGATTTCATTAAAAGACATTATCAACATCTTATTTCTTCTTATGATGTCAATACGTCATTATGCAGACAAGTAATGAGAATATCAAAAATCATCAAGTAGAAGATATCATCCTCACGAGCCATTCTCATTGGTAGTTATAGTGTGATCCTCTGGGTGAGAGTAGTTCTAAAAAAAAGACAAATTAAAACGTTTATTTCACCCCAGAAATAGTCTGTTATAATGCGATAGATTAAAAACAAAAATGATAGGGGTGCTGGGGACCCAAAATAACCTGAGAGTTAAAAATGTCTGGCACTCAGAACAGAAAAGAACTGTAGTTGTTGGTGACACCAAGCTACCAGCAACACATCTTTTTAGAACTACCCTCACCCAGACAATTACACTATACAAACTACTGATACTCTTGGGTTCAAACCCTACTATTAAACACAATGTATGAAAATCAGTCAGAAAAATTAACATTTTTAACATGTTACCAAGAGTGAAAGCAACAAAATGCTAAAAATAATAAGTTATTGCAATTATTACTATTTTTCAGGGACAAGTTTTTACTTTTGGAGGAGGTATGTACTTTCAAGTATAGCCGAAGAAAAATAATTTATTAATTTTTGTGAAATATATCCATTGTGTACAAAAGATTTCCACTGTCACACCAGACAAGTGTATACAAGCGTAACACTTTTCAGTCAGGTATGATAAAGGGTCTTCATGTGAGATTATGATTATAGAAATCAGATCTCAGGACAGGTAAACTATATAAAAATCATCGATAATTGTTTTTCTCTAAAATAATGGTTTTGAGAAATGCCATGAACCTTGCCCACCCCTCCCTGCCTTCTCCATACCCTTCCCCCTGCCACTCCTCCCCCCACTCACCATGTACACTGTATGGCTTTGGCTGTTACTTGATTACCAAGTTTCAGATGTTTTTTTTTTTATGTTAAATGTATTTTTTTTTCATTGATTTTGATTTAGGCTTGTATGGTCAGCTAGGAGTAGGAACTAATTGCAAACAGACTCTTCCCATGTTTGTGGAAACCTTAAAGAATGAAAAAATCTACTTGATTTGCTGTGGATCATTTGAAACTGTGAGCAAATCTTTTTACAACAATATTATGTGTTTTGCTGTGTTTATGATTAAGTCTCAAAAGTATTATCATAACATGTAAGTCCAACATAAAGTGTGGTAATTACCTTTTTTCCTTGTCCAGCTGGCTGTTACAGAAGATCAGAAAATTTTTAACTGGGGAAGAAGTCCACATTTCTTTAGATATTATATGGTGAGTGCAAATTGACATAATGACTTGTTTCTTCTGTTATTACCCTATCCTTGCCTTTGTTGCACCTGGTTTTGAAATCTACTACCTTATACCATATACTTAGGCAGCTGAAAGATCATGTTCAATTTTAGCGACAGGAGTATCGAACAAAGCGTTCCACACAGACAACTCTTCCATCCAACACTGTGTCTCACCGGCTACTCCCTGTGTTGATGGACTGCACCTTTTCATCAAGAATTAAAGATGTGAGTTTGTTCTTTTTGTTCGTAGTCCTTAGAGTGATCTGCCTGACAGTTATTTCTCCATATGATCTCAGTGCATCATCAAGTACACAAGTAATGAGAATCCAGAAAATTCTCAACTTGGGTGTAAAAAAGAAATATGAAAAGGATAATTTTTATTCACAGTAAGACAGAAATCAGGGAATAACAGAATTGTATTATTTTATTTTTTTAAGATATAATATAGTCAAAAGGGGACTTACTGGTCTACAAGGTTGATGAATGACTAATTAAAGGTTATTTTAGTGAGGTTTCTCAAAGTTCTGTGATCTTAAGTTCTATATTCACCTACAGTCTCTCTGAGGTACAGTGTATTGATTGTGAATTGGCTAAGTATAGTACTGTTATTAATTTTTGTGGCATGCTGAGGTAATACCACAAAAACTTTAGTTCCATTATTATCAATTGATTGATTCAAGCACAGCAAAGAGGGTCTGATTGATAGCATTGTTCCATACATCTACACTCTGTGTTTTCAGGTGTGCTGCGGTAATTGGCATTACATAGCCCTGATGGAATCTGGTCAAGTCTACAGCTGGGGTTACAATGATCATGGACAACTGGGGCTTGGCAGCAAAATGGATTCCCAAGTATGTAACTAAACCGTCCACCTGAACCCTACCGCAATTAGTTTTGTTGTTCGACCCTCTAATATGGAGTCAAATGCAATAGCCATTATGCAACAACAGTCTTTATGTAAAATAATTTAACAGTTATTTTAACAGTTATGTACAGTTACCATATTACTTTATTATTTTATAGATGAATCCTAGACTACTTCACAAGCTCTCTAACAAGTGCATCACAACAATCAGTGTTGGTGCAGAGTTTTCTGTTGCTATGGATACTGCAGGCTATGTGTGGGTGTGGGGCCGAGCTGACTCAGGACAGGTAAGTAAGCCTTCCAAATGAGCACAACGTCATCATTGTCATCATCATCATTGGATGTTATTATCATCAGTCTTCAATTACCTCTGTGCAAATCATGAAGCCTTCTTTTCTCTGACCTAAATAACCTAATAATCAAAATACAAACCTTGAGAGTCAATTAATTTAATCATAGTCACTGCTATCCTCCTTCCTCTCCTCCTCCCCATCATTATCATCATCATTATTATCACCCTTTACATTGAACACCTTGTAAGTAAGTTTTAAGTCAGTCACATATCTTAATATTATTTATGTGTATTTTATTACCATACTAGTACGTGTAGTTGCTTCGTAATAATTGTTTTTTCTTTAAAACAGTTGGGTTTAGACTTTGGTACCATTGCTGTTGGCAAAAAAGAAGTTTCTATGCCCTGCCAGTTGACTAGTCTTCCACCATTAAATAGAAAAGTCTCCATCTCAAGTGAGGTATGACTTGTGACTTATTAAAAAATTAAAAATTGAAATACTCTTATACTGATTTTATTCACTGTATGTACTTTGAATTCATGGCTTCCATTATTAAATCATGATGACAAATTTTTGACTACCAAAAGTGGATTGAAAGTAAGATTGTCATTTATTGATTTATGTTTATATAATTATTTATTTACTTGTGAGTTATGTTTGACTGTTGGTTTTTGTTTCCAGCATTCACTGAGATGTGATCTAAGCGCAGATGTAGATATTGAGTGGGATTTACCAGATCTTTCATCAGTTGGTATGGGGTTCTGTTTTATTTAACAAACAAAGAAGCCTAAGCTATGTATTAAACTGTGATAAAACACAATGGTCATGTGAGAACACTAGAGAAATGTAGCAATCAAGATCTGCAGGTGAGTGTTTTCTTCATTCCTCGAGTGTTCTCAAATGTCCGGAGTGTTTCATCACAGTGTTAATATGTGGCTTAGGCTTCCTCATTTGGTTTATGATATAGAGATAAGGTATTAGATAAAGATGTTAGCTTACCTGAAGAACTCAATGATGTATCTGTTGCCATTCCAGGTAATAAATTAGTGCCTTATGGCAGGGAAGCTCTTTCCATTGCTTTGAGTCAACTTAGGGATCGTTACTCGACACAGCCAATGCTCAGGTAGATACAGTATGTACGGATTTTTCAACGGTTTAATACATTGAATTATACACCTACTTCTGTTGAATGCCTTTGCTACCTAGCTCTTCTCTTGTTCCTGGTAACTGAAATGAAAAGTCATCTGGTGCCAATATACTCTAAGATGTAATATTTTCCTCTGTTACCAAAGGCATTGTTTGGATATCAGGGATTATCTTGCAACCTCAATCATTTATGAAACTGTGGGAGACTGGCCTCAGGTAAATATCCACATCAGTTCACCATCACTCATATTGATATTTCTTGCTTGTTACTTTCATTCTGTTACTTGCAACATAAAGAATTAAGGACTCTAATAAAAGTGTCCTTAAGCTTTCAAAATGTGCCATCTGTCACTTGCAAAACAGACTACGGGTAGATACATGCATGACTGTGTAGTCCAGAAGTTTAAGTGAAACACTTTTCTTTTTGAAGGTTCTTGGATACAGTCTGAAATTTCTGAGTGATTGTTTCACCTCTGCATCATGTGATGAAACTACTGACAAACTTCTTTCATCAGCATTGGATGTCATGCATCACGTGGTCAGGTAAAAATGATCATTGTTACTTCACAGGTTAAGTTGTAGGGTAATTTGCAGTTTAAGTAGTACAGTTATTACCAGTCGTAAAAGAAATTCATGGTGGCCTGTATGTGATGACCTCATTGTCAGGGTGGAATTTTTGACTTTGTTGAATCTCATATCTTCACCATAATTATATTATTTATATACACCTTCAGAAAATTCACAGACACTCAAAACAGTGATGAAGAATCAACACAACAGACTGTGTGGTTTGTGCAAGAGGTACCTTTTGAATTTTTTTTTATTCTTACTTTGCTGTTCCTTTGTGGTTCATTTGGAAGTGCAATTATTTTTTGACAGCTGTTGCAGTTTTGGCATCACAATGAGCTGCCCTGTAACAGCTTGGAGTGTTTCCTCTCTGAATATCTGGGCAATCTTGGCTATGCCCTCAGTTTGCTGTTGATCAGGCAAGTACATGTTGTCAAGGAAGATATACTTGACTTATAGTTGCAAATTATAATATATAAACAGGTGTGATGTACCATGAAACAGTGAACTATCTTTTGGATCAAGTCGTGAGTCAGTAGGAATGAGCAAAAAACTCATGAGATGTGCGACACTATGGGGCTCAAAGTCTCAAATAGTTGCTGTTTAACTGAACATCTCGGTCTTGCTCTTGTTCTTCTTTTTGGTCTTGAGTCAAGCCTGCTTGTTCAGGAAACTATATGTGCACTGTGAAAAATAAAATAGCTTTCTCATGGACTGTTTTATCCTATGGCTTTGCTGTTCATGTATCTCTCAGGGCTTGTGCCCCTGACCCAATCTCAAGGGGACTCAAGGGCCTGCTCAGAGGCTAGTCTACAAAATGTGGTTGAGCTTAAAGCAGGTCAACTTACTTGAAGCTACAGAACAAATACCACAGTTAAGAAAAGATATATTAGATATATTTTCTTTATTATTTTTAGGGATCGTTTCCTTTCCCCAGCAAGCATGCAGGATCCCCAAGAAACAGACGCACAAGAAACAAGTCAAACAATGCTGTCATTTAGTGCTGAATTTTTTAAGAAAGTCATAACTCATGTGGTACATCAGTTACAGGAGCAAGATCTGGGAGAAGAGTATACCTCAGACTTAAAAGCAATTCTTGTGCAGTACAGCAGTACAGAAGATCCATCAAGTTCTAAAGATGAAATGTTTGCACAACCATTTGCACAATTAGATGCTGGTGTGCAGCTACAAGAATTCCGAGCAGCACAGAAACATCTCTGGCAGGAAATTTTAGACAATATTAAAAAGGATTTGGACAGACACCCATACATTGCATTGTCCATGACTGCTGCGGCCACTATTGCGTCAGCGGCAGTCTCTCAACAGCGAGGATGGAGGGGTGAAGGGGAAGTGATGTCTGAGCCAGAAGCCGATGTTGTGTTGTTTACATGCAACCATCACTTTCCTCGAGTGTATTTCCAGGAGTTTATCCTGCCAGAGTTCCAGCAAAGGATGTCTGAGTTAGTTCTTCCTTTGAAGCATACTACAAAACTGTTGATGAAGTATTACAACAGGCAGGAGGGTTGTCTACCAACTGCCTGTCCAATCTGTGTCTACAATTCCATCAGAATGGAACAAGTTGAAATGATTGTTGAACAAAGTGGAAATAGTGAGAGCATAGGAGCCGCCAAACCATGGGATATTTGATTTCTTTTGTCTGCAGAAATTGTTTTAATATTGAGGAGGAAGAATGTGGTAAACACACAATAATAATGTAGATGAGACCATCAGGAAAATGGGAGAATATAAAAAGGATGGGTTCCTTGTCGGAAATTTCAAGAAGTACCAAAATCCTGTTTTGTGGGTGTAATTTGAAATTTTTTCACCTTAAGAGATACCAATTCTAGAACAACACAAGCTAACACATTATCTCTTGTGATATTTTTCTGCTCAATACACTTAAAGGTAAAGCTGTGCTGTGCAGTTTTGATGCCGAACACCCTAAGAACTACCAAAAGCACTCTTTCTACCCCTAAAAGGCATGGCAAACACCCCCCTCCCCCCCCCCCCCCCTTTATCCACCTCCTCCCAGTAGAAAATCTTTATTACAACATTCTATGATCAGGCTCAGCAAATTATTCCCCTCACTTTCTTTAATGAGCCTTGGTGAATGATGCAAATTAATACATGGGGTAACTTCTCATGTCCATCTGCCAGAATTAACAAATTTTGATTTGTGCAACACATTGAAAAGTAGTCATAACTCCCTGGTAGATGCATCGTAGCAATGTGAGCTAACAAGGCCCTTCAAGATGCTAAAGAACACTTGAAAATCTTGTGTTCTACCATAAACATTTTCTGATAAAAGATAGACATGTTGCTAGTATAATCAGAAAAAAGAACTTCAGCTGTTATAACAGATTACTATTAATTTATTGTAATGCATCACAGCTGTAGTTGTCAGTGGCATAATGACTTTTTATTTTTTAAAAAAATCAACAAGTATAGTCAACTATTATTAGAAATGTGCAGATTTATTCATCAAAATATTTTAAAGCAGCATTTTCTGCTTAAGAAATCAATATTAATTACCTCAAATTTAGAATATTGTCTAGGAATAATCACGACTCATTTATAAGAAAAGACAAAGAAAGAACTAGTTTGGAAGATGCCTTATAACATAGCTACTAACAAAGACTCAAGTATTTTAATATTGTTCTTATGAATGTACAGTACAAGCATCATGCTGGAAACCTTTTGAAATAAAACAGGAATGAAATAATTCATCTTGGTGAAAAAAAAAAACAGAGGTAAAGACTTTCTTAATTACATAAAATAAAATGCATCAAGAAAGAAAAACACCTATTTACTATTAAAAGATAGAAGCTTGTCAAACAAGTTCAAAAAGCATTTTGTATTTGTCTTTTTTTTCCATAACTCAGCTTCATGGATTATGTTAGTTGATCATCTGTATGAACCTTGCTAACATGTATAAAATCCTCCATCATGTTTTCTGGAGTATCCACCATTTGTGGCTGCACTATGGTGACTCTCTGTGTAGAAAAAAGAAATGGATTGATTGCAGTTAAATTTTGTAAGTTTCAGAAAATAAGATTTCACTTGAAAGTAATCATGAAGATTAAGGAGAACATGCACACTGATATTACCTATAGCTCCATTGATGCTGTGAATGCTTTGGCGTTGTACACTCGTGCTCTTCATCAGTGGAAGTTTGTAGAGGTCAATTTCTGGTTCTTCTGGCGGAGGCCGATTCTTTAGAATGCGCCTGTGTGTGAATTATTGTTTGAGTTATCTCCTGTCATATTTGTTTGGCTTAATACCGGTACCCTAAAAGTTACAGTAGAAGCTTCTTCCTTAAAGGCTGAACACCCGAAAAGGTTCCAAAACTACTTTTTTAACCCGTAAAAGGTATGGCAAGCACCCCTCTACTTTTTATATGGGAGTCCCTCGTGGGGATCTGTGTCACTGCTGAGTAGACAAGAATGGTCTTTGTACCAGTGTGATAATGATAACACAAATACCAATCAGATCAGAAACGCTTATGGTGGGGCAGAGCAAATATAGAAAACCACGTCTCCAAATCAAACATACATGTATCTATGGGATTCTTTTAAATCACTATTGTAACTTTTCTATGTAATGCTTCTTTTTCTAGGATGGTCATTTTGTAAAAATTTCTACATCAGTCTAAGCAACTGGTTGCATGTTTTCAAGAATGGGGTATGCCCGTCAAGGGAATAGGTTATAATAACTGTTCATTCAAAGAAACAGGACTGCTTACTCAGGTCCTTTGGAATGCTGAAAAGTATTTGTTAATGCATGGTCCAGTTTTCTTACCCATGTTGCAGTCCATCTGTCTCGGGCTGAACCAGTGTCTCTGCTTGGGAAGAAAGGAATTCTTTATGATGGTCGTAAGTTGACTTAATAACGAAATCCAAGCTATCATTGGGCGCCTGTAACAACATAAAACACAACAGAGTTAATTACAGCAAAAGCTTTGAAAAGTTAACTATCATACATGTACATGAAAGACCATGTTTGACCACATTTCCAACCACCAAGAAGAGAGTTGATAATACCACATGCTGAGGTGTTTGAGAGTATGGTTAAACAATGTCTTGAGTATGTGATATACATATTAAAAATTGAAACTTAGAGCAGAAAACAGAGAAATAAGATTGTAAAAATCTGTGGTAATCAAGATCAGATACCCAAACACAGTCATGATTTTCCTTGTCTAAATTTGATGTTTTGTTATTTATTAATGAGGAGCACATTTGTAAGATGAGAACACCGATTAAATCCAGCACACAAGTAATCCAATATAATTAACTACCTGTGGGTCATGATGAAATATTTCTCTTCTTGAACTCGCAAGTGTTGCCGTTTTGTTGAGTCTGTCCCATGGGGTACCCTCACTACTTGTCTGAGTCAAGGTCCCTGTCTCCTTTACCTGAGAAAGAATGAGTTGTCCGACAGAATTTAATCAGCCACTGTCATACAAATTGTGGTATTTGTTTAGAAGTCAATTTCAATTGCGTGCTCTTTTGGCAATTTACCGCGTTTGTTTCAAGATCAGCACAACAAAGTGAACTTGAAAATGAGTGAAAAACCCTAATATAGATTAGGGAGGAGAGTTTGAACTGAATCGCACAAATACTGATCAGAGGTGAAGAATCGAGAGAAACTTACACTCATTTGTATCATAGCTACCGATATAAACATCAGTTTTGATCACATCCATAAAATCTTTAGAAAGAACGCCACGGTATTCATTTAAAAAATCAACCTTTTTTCCATTTTCCTATGGTGAAAGCAAGGAAACAGATAATATAGCAACATTCATTAGCTAATTTTCATTGTTTGGAACAAAACGACGCGCGACTACTTGTTTCCAAAGGAACAGGAATGCTCCACGATTTGAGTAGTTTTCTAGCCTTACCCGTCTCCCTTGCTGTCTGCAAAAATCACCGTCATTCTGAAGTCTTGGGAAAGGGTAAGGATCGCGAGGCATCTTGTATTGTAGCAACAGAAGGAACTATGATCGAACGTGGGCACCGTGAGTGTAAGCAATGTTGTCTTTTGCTGCAGGCGTTCGCGTTTCTATAGCAACAAATTAACGCGTGAGATCTGAGCACAAAAATATATCCCATGAGTCCCTTTTTTCCTTCGTTTCTTTCACCCAGACTTCCTTGCAAGTGTAGTGAAATATGGCGGTCGTGAACACGTGTAGAAGACATGTACTAGAATAACTCCTTGTTTTCTTTATGCAAGGCTTAATTTGTCGGGCATTTTTTCATAGGATAGCTTAGGTAAGATGGGGATTCAGGGATTACAGGAGTACGTTGAGGCGAAGTGCCCAAATGCTTGCGAAGAAGTTGATCTGAAAGCCCTCCTCTGTAGGGAAAAAGCGACCAGCGCTGGTCAGCCGGTCTTGCTTGTGGACACGAAGAGCTGTTTAAAACATCTTTACGGGCCGACTACAGATTGGGTATGTGGAGGACAGTGGAACGAAATGCTACGCAACGTAGAAAATTTCGCAAGGTCGTTCCGCCAGCAAAATATCGAGATTGTCATGTATTTCGACGGTCAAGGCGACTCCCGGAGATTGTATGAATGGATCAAAAATCAAAACGAAAAAAGACAATTAGCTCGGCAGATCCTCGGTCATGTCATGAAAACGAATTCCTATCCAGGAAAAAGACTGTACTTTCCGCCACCTGTGGTAAACACATGTCTACGGCTAGCGTTTCTTAGTTGCGGTGTTTCAGTGTGCACTTCGATGGCCGATCTTCACAAAGAAATGGCGAGTTATTGTCAAAGCGACTGCTTGGCTGGAGTCATCAGCCATCACGCAGATTTTCTCGTGTTTGACGTCCCGAATTACTTTTCCGCCGATCACCTTAAATTTTCCAAGAAAGACATTACCACGACGCGGTTTAACCGAGAAGTCGTGTTAAATGAACTGGCACTCCATCACGAGCGAGTAGGATTGTTCGCTAGTTTGCTAGGAACGTCGTTTATTCCAGAAGACAAGCTTGGCTCATTTTACTGGAATCTACTAGGCCCAGATCACCCTCTGGCAAAAGTACAGGTGGGTTTCATGTTTATTGAGAATTTATTGTAAATATGAATAAGTTAATTAATATTTTATTGATAGGAGCCAAAACATAACATACATTCATAAACACAAAGTTCATTTCTTCATATTGGTCTTCAACTTTACCTCCACTTGAAAGCGAAAACCTCATTGGTTATGCTCCATTTCACTAACATGGACAACAAACACAATCAGTACCAATATTTCATAACCATTTAGTATATTGTCCAATAGACCCTTTTCATATATGGCTGCCAATTATATATTCTTTTATTTTTTTCTTGGCTTGTGAGCGGGCGGAATTCTCTAAATCCTGCAATCTGATTGGTTCCGGGAGCGGGCGGAA
>OMLO01000524.1_pt1:0-5000 | contig 25158 bp, 22 predicted proteins | sample 1674811 | NCBI WGS metagenome assembly OMLO01 (sample SAMN06265003, study PRJEB25207) | coral metagenome | isolation source: Coral host | place: Mexico:La Bocana,Puerto Morelos, Mexico | collected 2008-11-13
CATTGACACGTAAAGTGGCCTCTTGAATTTTGGCAGGGGTGCAGCAATATTGCACCAGGTGCTTGGGGCATCACATCCTTTCGATGCTGCCGGTGCCATGCCAAAAACTAGGGCTGAAAGTAGAAGGGGTCGAGCCTCCTTTCAAAATCTTTCAGACTTGAGAAGCAAAATCCTGTAAGGTTCAAACCAATGAACAAACAACAACACAGATAAAGCCACTCAGTGAAAAGACACTCTTGGTATTGAGTTTTTGTTCACCCATTTCGTTTTCTCCCCATTGTGCATTGTGCATGTTTTCTCCTTTTCCCCATTTTGCAATTGGATTTGTATGCTCCTTGATTAATTGGGTTGGCTTTTATGCGCGGAAAAAAACACACACAACAACAACAAAAGATTGCAAGCGCAAAATACATTGTGCGTATAGATGCAAATTAGTGCAGGCTAGCCTTGCACTTAGGCAGCGCTCGGCTCACATTGCCCTTCACCTTCATCAGCAATTGGTTCACTAGATGCAACTTCATCAGCAGTTTGTCCAGCAGCTGCATTGGAACAAACAGCAGCAGCACCACTAGAATCCACAGGTTTTCTATCAAACATCAGTTGACAAAAACCACAGGCACCTTCAACTACATGTTGATCTTCTTGCCACCACCCAGGGTATAGTCGATCAATTCGTGCCAATTTGGCAGAAACAGTTTCTTTCTCAGTTTCTTGTTCTTCCTCCGATGATGAATGTACCTCCCTCAAAGTCAAAGTCCTCTTTCTCAGAATTCGTTGGATATCGGGTTGTTCCACTTTCTTCCCAAAGGCAGGGTTAGACATGGTGTTGACTCTGGCTAAAGCTGATGTGGTAGACAAACCAAATGTCACATCTGTTGGGTATGAAAAATTGACACGTATATGAATTGCTAGACCCATGTAGGTTGATCAATTTTATTAATGTGGGGTGACCAATTTACCGCAGTTGCAAACTTTTGCTGCCAAGTTCTACCTCCTAAAGTTTGGGCCGGGCAGCATGGAAGAATCTGGAATCCGTGACGAGGGTTTTCATTTTTATAAATTTGTATATCTTACATATTTTGAATCTTGAGAAATTTTTTTAATGATGAATATCAACTATTCATTATGTCATGTGTCAACATGCTGTATTGATATTTTGTTTTTATGTATCAGGGTATATCAAAGAGTTTTCCACCATGGTTTCCCCTGATTTACTCCTGATAGATTACTGACACGCTCCTGACACGCTCCTGATATGTCCCCAGTTTTTCAACACACACAAATTCAAGACCGTTTTTTTTTCAAAGTAACATGATGACTTCCAAGTCTTTCCCCCGTTGTTCAACACAACAATGTTTTTTTCAAACTGGTATGTGTATTTAATACATTGTACTCCACCTTTTTTCAACACACAAATTAAAGACTGTTTTCCTCAAGTAGTATGGTGAACTCAAATCAAATGGCTCGCCTCTTTTTCAAGGCACAAATCCAATACAATAATACACATCTATGTTTAACCCTCCAAGCCTTTCACATGCCCCCCAACCCACCTCATTTTTTCACCGCTCTTTTCCACATCCCCAAATGCAAAGCTGTATGTATGCCGTTTTTAGAAAAACGGAGCTGCAAAGATGCAAAATTTGCACATGCACTGTGCTGCTGGCCGAGCCTCAGCTTTACTTGAACTCGGCTGCTTGCTCCATTTGTGATTTCAAGAGTGTGGAGGCCACACCCAACTTCTCCAAGCCTTCATCCAGGGACCCCAAAAGAGTTGCGGCATCCCCAACCATTGTATCAACGCATTTCTGCGCAGGCTGATTTCTGACATCTTCAATGCGTTGGGCCCAGAATCTTGTAGCTTTAAAGTGTACCCACAGTAAACATTCACCACTTCAAGGCACAAGGAACAGGACGTCAGCTGTTTACCCTCGACCATTGTGCCGTTGTTGATTGTTGATTGACATGTCTTCAGCATGCCATGCGCTGCTCATTCACTTCAGTCACATAGACCGAAACTTGTGAAAGGCTCTCGTTCGTTTGGATGTCTTGATGGCCGAAACAAATTGTCGTGAGATCCATACTCCGGCATTCGTTCACAAGTTATTGGATCGGTCTGAGTGGAAGGGTCATCCAGAAGCTCTTAAAGCCATTGAGAATGAAAGACAAGGACTTCTTGCAAATGGTACATGGGATGAGTCTAAGATTTCAACTGAGGCCCATGCATCCGGCAAGAAAATTCGCATAGGTTCCTTGATGTCTATCGTGAGCAAAAAGGGGTTTGAGAAACCAACCGAGGACTGGATCGTGAAAGCCAGAATAGTCTTTCGTGGAGACGCTGTCAAAGATGAAGAAAACCGGGCAGCGGTTTTTGATGACATTGCCTCTTCCGCTCCGACTAGTCTTGGTGGATTGCACTTGATCGTTGCGTATGGGTTGCTGGGAGGACATCAAACGTCAACCAGCGACTGCGTGTAAGCATACGCGCAGTCGGCGCTCAGTTTACTTCCCAGGTCTGCGGTTGGAGCTTTATCAGTTTACGTAGATGATCTTACACTATCTGGTCCCTGCGGTCGCCGCGCCAGATTCTGGGGCATATTGCGTAAGCATGTTCAACTCGAAGGCCTTTCTCCACTGTCAAATGTTCTCGGCCGTGGCCATCTTCTTCATGATGATGGATTGGCATTATTCTCTGTTGACTTTGCAAGACAGTGTGTACGTTTGCATGAAGAACTTTCAAATCAAACTGTGAAGCATTATATCCTACCCCACATGTCGATGAAGGCAATCTTGTTGCTACTGATGAAGCAGACAGAGGGCAGTTATCCAATGTTGCTGCCAAGCTTGTGATGAAATTTATGTGGCTTGGTCGTATCGGTAGACCTGATCTGTTGGTTGCAATCAATGCTTGCGCGGGTCACGTCACAAAATGGACCAGCAATGATGACAAGAGGATGACCAGGCTGGTTGGTTGCCGGAAATCTGCAACACTGTCATGTCATTTTGCCGATGCTGACTTTGCCAGTGGACCTGCGTCAAGTTAAAGCCGGAATTTGTTCTTGCTCTCGAAGGTCCTGATTCATTTGCGTTGTTAGCATGGAATGCCAAGAGACAGCGTGCTGTTCGCCCCTCCACAACCGAAGCGGAATTTGTGAGTTTGTCAGCAGCTCTCTTTAATGAAGCTATCCCAATCTTACAAGTGGTTCAGTTAGTGTTCTCTGACAGTATCTCACTGCGATGTTTTGAGGACAATCAAGCTGTGTTGGCGATTCTTGCCAAGGGCTATAGCCCGAAAACTTCGCCATCTCAGCAAATTCCACAGAATCAACATTGCCTCCACATGCCAAGCGTTTGAGGAACCTTACATTGGGGCAGAATCGACACGAAGAAACAACGCGCCGATATCATGATCAAAGCATTACCAATTGGTCAGTGGGCTTCAGCTTTGGATTTTCTTCGTATCATTGATTTGAAGCCATCATGAGATTAATTTTGACTGTTTGCCTCTGTGTTTATCCAGTCGCCTACCGTGTTTGACGAAGGATTGACTTCTTCTTGGACTTGATCAGCCATTGCAGTCGTCTTCCTTTGCCTGCCTTAAAGGCAGTAAGTGTGACTAAGACCATGTACACCTGAGTTCAAGGTTCCTGGATTCTGCTTTGTCAGTTCTTGGACTTTGCCCAAAATCACATTTTCATGAGGTTTGGCTGCTATGCGCCACTTCATTTCGTCATCATAAATTCACTTGCATGTACATCAATGTACTTGAAATTGCCAGGCATGCCAAGATCGTCAATGGATTTCTTTCATCCTTGCCTGGAATCATCGTAGAGCTTTGAGATTTAAGCGTTGTATTCACCGTATGGCGCCACGAGTGAGTATTATCTGCTTGGTCGAGATTTCAACCTGTACAGTTCACCATCAGGGGGGACTTGAAAAATATGATGCAATTCATAGCTCATATAGTTCATGTATAGATGTCTCCTGATAGGCTGCTACTCGACGTACTTTGGCTTAAGATGAAAAAAGAGTGTCTGCATTGTTTTGCTGATTTTCACTGATTCAAGTGAAAAGTTTCAACCAAAAGAAGCACATGAACCATCTTTAAATTGTTGTACCTCTAGTTGTTAAAGTCGTGGTGTCTTCATGTTTTTGTGGCCATGCCTATGGGGAGAGCTTTTCTGAGAGTCCTTGCCTTTGCAACGTCTAGCGCATAGATCACAAGCGTGTGATTTAATTTATGTTTTTGAAAGATGTTCATTTTCACAATTTTAGGCACACTTTTGACCTGGGCCCTAAAATTCGGAGCTCCCTTGTCACTGTTTCATCTATTGTTTTTATGTGTAAAAACTTCGGAATTACTTTCCGAACTACTTTCCCAGATATACATTATCTTTTTGCGATCAGAAAAATACTTGTTTTTTCATGCGATATTAAAGATAGAAAAGTTTCAAAACTTGTCCATCTATGGTACCGTACTGGTATTTAGGCAAGATTTTTCAAATCTGACTAAAATCATGTCTTAAACTACTTGTTTTGGAGAGGGTGGCCCTTTCTCCAAAAACTTTTCTATCTTTTTATCATTATTATCAATACATGTACATTATCTATACTTATGATTGATGCCTCAATGTGAATGCGCCGTGTATGTGTTGTGTTTCCCAAAAAAATTTTCACCTGTGTTGTGTGGTGCGGTTTTTTGCCCGTTGAGATAAGGCCTCATATTTTTTTCATTCTATTTTTGTATCACCAGCCATGCCGCCACAACAAACCCCAGGAGGGACAAAATCATTACTTAGTAGTGGCGTCAGGGTATGCGTCTGGAGGAGGTTGACAGGGTGGACCACACTCTGAGACCACATTGGCAGATTGCCGCATTTTTGTTCATGATATGATCTACCTACACGATCGCGAAATTTTGGGGCAACAACATTTGCATATGAACTTCGCAAATCCATAAGACGCAAGAGCTTTTGATCACCAGTTTTGGGTCGCGATCAAAG
>OMLO01000524.1_pt1:12500-25158 | contig 25158 bp, 22 predicted proteins | sample 1674811 | NCBI WGS metagenome assembly OMLO01 (sample SAMN06265003, study PRJEB25207) | coral metagenome | isolation source: Coral host | place: Mexico:La Bocana,Puerto Morelos, Mexico | collected 2008-11-13
TTGTTTGTTGTTTGTTGTCTTTTTTGTTTTTGTTTTTGTTGTTGTTTTCAGTTTATGTTCATTTTTGTTTTTATTTGTTTGGTTTTGTTTTGCTGAATTGTTGTTTGCTCTCCTTGCCAAGGTGAGCCAATCGACCAACCGCGGGACTTGTATGGTGGATGGGCGTTGTCCGACCTTGACAACAAGCAGCAGGCTGTGGTCCTTTAAACTTCACCGGTTCCTCTTGCCAGAAGAGTTGATGCGGTGTCATGGACTTGACGGCTACTCGTTCAGAGGCCTCACCAAAGCCCAAGCAAGAGAGCTGATTGGCAACTCGATGTCAAGCACCACGCTGGTGATGGTCTTGGCGGGTTGCTTGTACGCCATGGACCGCCTAGTCAAGAAGTAGGCGTGCGGCGTGGGGTTGAAAAAAAGACCATGCTTAGCGGCCGCCTGCCCTCCATGCACCCATGCCAGTTGAAATGTCAACCATGACAAAACTTCCCAGTGTCAGTGTCTCGGAACTTAGGTGCTGACAAGAGCATTGAGTTGAAGGTGAGGGGAGACCTGGCAGCGCAGATTGTAGAGCTGTATGGCGCTGAAGATGAAGGTTTTCTTTTCCTGTGCGACCCGAAGCGACACACCGCCATGGAAAACTTGAAAAAGCTGGCCCCAACCGATGCTTCGATGCTGAGAATCTTGGGAAAGGCGTGGTTTGAGACAAGTGAGGAAAAGTGCCTATTCAGACCAGATAAAGACTTTGCGTGCATGTTTGATGCAAGATCTAGCAAGGGGGCAGGCTTGATCGCAAAACATGTTCTGAAAGTTGGAGCGTCCTCAAAAGTGCTTCCAGCACGGGCAGCTGTGCCGTTGAGATTGATGCACCACAACAGAGAATTTGGCAGCAGAGGATGGGCACGAGCCCGCAAGAACAGAACAGATCCTTGGCTTTCAGTCGAAGATGGGTTTGGATTTTGTTGCGCAAGGCATCCTGCTGTCCAGTAGGGCTTATTTTTTGTTTTTTATTGTCATAGTTAGTAAACTATAAAAATGGCAATAACAATAATTTAATTATAATAATAATAATAATATGAATAATAATATTAATAATATTAATAATAATAATAACAATAATCACAATAATAATAATAATACTAATACTAATAATAATAATGATAATAATAATACTAATACTAATACTAATATTAATAATAATAATGATAATTAGAAGTAGTAATAATAGTAATAATGATAATTATCATAATACCGTCACTGAGCGCCGGAATAAGGCCATCACTTCAACTTCTGTGGATCCATTGGAGACGTTGTTTTTGGTTGCTGGGAAGGAACGGTTTGCAAACACTCCCCTGAAAGAGCGGACCCATGTGGATTTGCCGGGTGACAACTCTGCTCGTGGGTGGTCAGGCATCAGCCTTGTGTCTCCACAAAGCCAATCTTTGTCAAGCGTGTCGAAAGAAATGAAAGACCTCATCTTCAAAAGCGCTCATGTTCATGTGACCGTTGATGAGGAAGACAAACTTGATGATGAAGAAGATGCACCTGCTGACAAGGAAAATGTGGCAGTCCCCATTTGCCCCTGGGAACAACCTGAAGAAGTGTTTCTTGAATTGTTCAACTGCTTCGGAAGCTTTGCCACCAAAGAGAAGAATGACAATGCGGCCCTGATCGTTGACCTCACCCCTGGGTCTGGCCGAGCATGTGTTGCAGCAGCGCGTCTTGGCCGTCGCTACTTGGGATTTTGCCACAATACCCTCCATGCGGAGATGATCCGTGAAAGCGTTCCTAGGCAGAATGTTTAAGTTCAACTGACTTTTATAATTTAATATTCTTCTGATTGAGCCATTTGTTTTATCTTTCAAACATCTTTCAGCCATTTGTTTTATTTTTCAGGTTGTTTTGGCCCAGCTCATCGATGTGATGTCCGGGAGGGCCAAGAGTGGCTTCCCAGGCCGCAAAGTTCGCAAGCTTTCCCGTGAAGCTTCCCTCGGTGGACATGACGACGCTCATGGTGCTGCGCCTTCAGATACAGCAGACACCAATGGTGACAGGGCAACTGAAGTCGCTAGTGTCGCTCCTGCCAATCCTGAAGTTGATTCCTCCTCAGATTCTGAGCCGGAGTAGTTGCGAAGCACTGAGCCTGAGATCGCGGGGCGAAGTTAGGTTTTTGAAAGCAGCAGTGGAATGTGCCAATGGACACTGCGCAGTTGTTCAAAAAATGCGATTGATTCGTCTAATTGAAAGTGGAGTTTGTTCAATTATATTGTCCAGCAGTCTCGTTGCTGTCCAGCAATTCTTGCTGCCCAGCAATTTCATTGGTGCTCAGCAATCTCATTGCTGGCAATGCTGTCCAGCAATTTCATTGCTGTCCAGCAATCTTGTCCAGCAATCTCATATTGCAGTCCACCAATTTTATTGCTGTCCAGCAATTTCAATTTATTTTTGAAGTCCAGCATTGCTGCGCAGCAACTTCTTTTCAGGGCTGTCCAGCGCTGTCGTGCATTCAGTTGATGTGAAGAAATTGCATGCCTCTCCAGGCGAGCACGCAGCCGCAGAGGACTGCTGTAACATTTGCCTCATAATAATTAAGGCATGTGGTGATGTTCTTTCGAATCTGAGGCATAATGTGAAGCATTTGGAATTGGAATTTGATGCCTGTGGTGAAGCTGGCACGGCCCAAGATGGTAGATGATCAGTTGATAGTAGATTTTTTGCGCCCGCAGCACTTCGCCCGCAGCGACCCAAAATGCTTGACCATCGACGCTTTGCGCCCTGGGTGCTGAGCTAAGTCCGTGACAACATCATTCCAGGGTTCGACAGAAACAGGATGTCTGAGACATTCGGTTTCTGTCAAATCTTGGACCGACAGTCAGTCAGTAGCACTGAGTGATGATGTGTGGCGATGTGACCTGAGGTGTAACCCCTCCAACATTTCATACGAGAATGATTTGGACCATTGGAATTCTTGCCAAGAGGCACAGACATGCCCAAGATGCAAGTTTGAGAAGTGCTTTTTTGGAATGGTGAGAAAGGGGCAGATTGCTGCTTATTCCTGTCGAGATGAGTTGGCTTGGCGAAGCAAATTTGTCTTTGTGCATCCAGCTTTGGGGGAACGAACTTGGCTATGCCCGAGGCCTTACAGCTTTGGGGGACCTTGGGCTATTGGCTGTTGGCCCTGCATGGTTTTTGGCGGCAAGTTCTCTTCAAGCTTCTCCAGAGCAGAAGTGAATTGCAAAAATATGATCCAGATCACCAACATGAAACTGCATGAAACTGGCAAAGGCCATAGGGCCGCCCTTGCGGAGATGTCCCGGCAATTCCAGCCACTTGGAGCTGATGTGTCTGGGCCAACCTACAACAACGACATCCCTCGAATTGAAAAGTTCCATTTGGCTGGGACGATAGTTTCAACTCACGACTCTTTTTCTGACTTTGGTGTGTACTGCAGATCTTTGGCGGTTTCCTCAGCTCTGGCCACATCCTTGTCAACCAGCATTGGTGACTTCAGCGCCAGGATTTGCAAGCAATTGGTTTCCAGCTTGGCGGCTCCTTTGCGTGCTCAAGATCAGCTCATTATGAAATTTGCGTTTTGGCATGAAGGGGTTGGTGTCCAAATGTTTAAGTCTTCCCAAACTTCCCGAATTGGCTTGGGAATTCTTAATTAATACCATTCTGGCTTTGGGCCAAAGTTTGGATTTCTTATCTTGAGAAACCACCGCAAAGCTGTGCTGGTCGTTCCTGATGGACATGCTTGCCATCATTGTCATCGTACCTGTAAGAATTGAGTTCCCTTTCATTTGTTTTGATTCTGCTAGGCTGTGGCTGGAAGCTTGGCCCTTGATGCTCGTCAAGGAGTCCTTCTTGTGATTGGCCGTTGGTACTACCGCAGGCTTGGAAAAAACTCTTATGGCTTGCCAAGCCAAGGCATCTATGAGCACTTGCTTGGCCTTGCCGACGACCGGGGCGGTGGCGGGGAGCATTGCGCCAAAGCCTTGAAAGAAGCTTTGGAGTCAGCGTGCATTATACGTAGAGGGCGCCGCAATAGAGACGGAGTGACTGGTCAGCTAGATCAGCTGGATGCAGACCTGCTCAAAAATGCCAAGGCAAGCTTAGCTGGAGCTAATTCCAAAGTTTTAGATTAATTAAGAGTAGTTTCAGGGCAGTGCTAGTTTGACACAGTTGATGCACAGGAGGCTGTGGTGTCCATTGTTGCTGATGGGGGTCCAAGCGAACAAAGTGCGATCCAACATCTTGCTGGGACCTATTTCCCCAACTGCAATCTTGCCACGAGAGACCGGTGCCATCGCACTCGGTCCATGCTTAAAGGCGCTTGGCAGCCCTTGAATGAGATGTGTTCGCATTTGCTTGGCATTTTCACCACAGAAGAGCAGTCTCTCAGCCGTATGATGAAGAGCCCGGGCCGCAAACGATTTTATTTCAACAAGTTTAAATTATTGTTCAGTTATTGTAAAGCTTACTGCACCGAGCTGCTGTGGCAAGGCACTCTACCAAGTATTCCAAGATCTTTCAGGAATGCCAGCTACAGGTGGGCACTGGTTTTTCCAAAGCAGTTCGCAATTTCAGCTTTGCATTGCAGCGCTGGGACAGCCTGTCCATGCCTTTGCTGAAAATCTTTCAGCTCTTGCCGGCTGTTATCAACTTTTTGCAAACACTTACGTCAAAAGGGGACCGTGATGATGGGATTTGGGCAAGGAGTATTTTGCAAAAACTGACCGGCCCCAATGCTTTCATGGATTTGGTGTCAGCAGCAATGGCCACTGATGCCATGCTGATCGGCCAAGAGCTTCTAAGAAAGGATGACAAAGAGGAGTCCAGCATCTTCATGAAAGCGTCGGAGGCTTTTGAATAATTGGGTTTGCTGAAAGAACTTGTTTTATTATTATTAGTAAAATAATAATATGTGAGTCTACCGACATTAAGATGAGGCACGGGGTTCTCATTTTGTTTGTTGCATTTTCCGGAATGCAGGCCATGCAGACCTTGCGCAAGATTGATGTTATGTTCAAGGAGGGCGGCATCTTCCACGATTCCTCTGAAGGGTTGGTGACTCAAAAGGCAATTGCTTGCCTGAAGGGCCTCGGAATGGTGACCTACTTTGATGGCACTCGAGAAATCGCTGTAAGCCTGCCAGTGCCAAAGTATTACAAGACAGCCATGCAGGAAAGAGCAAAAATAATCCATGATGTGTTTACTTCTTTCTTCAAGGTGAATTTCCCGCAACATGACATTGTTAACGCCTTTGCGTCGCTGGACCTGGATTTGAAGCTTGATTGGAAAAGTAGGAAAAGGTTAGTCTTCGCTTTGGCTACACATGAGGCTATGGACGGTGAGCAATTATGGCAAGAACTTACCAGCACCAGCAGCGATGATGGTGGGGATGCTGCGCCAGCTCTTGGCTTGTTCGGCCGAGCAAAGTGGCACTTGACACAGGATTGTGCTAATTCTGCTGCAGCTTGGTTGAAGACATTGGCTTCCTTAAAGAACCAGCAGCGGCCGCTTGCTGCAAGGCTCATCCGCAAGGCGCTTGTCATCCAAACTGGGACAGCATCCGTGGAAAGGTGGCTCAACCAGATCGCCTTGACGGAGATGAAACACCGAGCAAACTCGCTGCACATCTACAACCTTGAGAGCGCCGTGAAGCTGAATGTGCAGTCATGCTTCGGTCGCCGGATTGGCTGCCGATTTGACCCAAATAGCATTTTGGAAGGCCAACCACAGCATTGCAAGCCCAGCCGATTTGGAGTGGCAGTGGCTGATGCTTACAGAGAGTGGTTTGGAGAGAAGTCGACACCGGCTCGCCGTGGTGTTCCTGGCCATGGTGATAGGCCGTCTTTAGGCTTCTTGCACGCTGCCAAGAGTGAGCGCTCAACCACGAATGTGCTGAAGAATCACAGCAAGGCAATTGGTTTGGCCATGTCCGCTTCCACCTCTAAATCATCTGGAAGGACGCAGAAAGAGAGACTCCAGGATATGGTCAATGCGGTGGATGAAGTGGCTATGGCCCGAAATGGGGCTCCAAGCTCCAGTACCGTTGGGGCTGCTTCAAGTGCATCAGGCAGCAAGAAAGCAAGAGTCGACAGTGACAATGGCGACAAATGTTTGGGAGGGATTGAAACCGAAAAGAAGGAATCGGAGAAGGAAAAGACGCAAAAGGACAAGAAGAAGAAGAAGGAAAAGGATGATAAGAAGGAAAAGGGTAATAAGAAGGAAAAGGATGATAAGAAGGAAAAGGACAAGAAGGAAAAGGATAAGAAGGAAAAGGATAAGCAGAAGGACAAGAAGAAACATGATGACAAGGAGAAAAAGCGGAATAGGGCGGAGGAGTCGGAGGAAGAAGAAGGCCCAGGCATGAAAAAGAGCCGGGCGCTTGCAGCAGAGGTGGTGGAGCATCAGCAAAACATCGCAGAGGTGCAGCTTCGGGTTGCCAAAGAAGCAGGGCCAGGAGAGAAGCCAACATATGTAGACGCCCGTGGTGGCTTGAGCAAAGGCTTGACTTTAAAAGGTGCCAGAAGTTCTTTAGCTGCAGCTCCTTTGCGCAGCTTGGGCGTCAAAGTGTTTTTGCCTTCTGATGTGCCGAAGAAGACAGACTGCAGCCGTTTCAAAGCTGTTTCTGACGCTCGGGCTGCAGATGTGGTGGTGGTGAAAGATTTGGCTGCGGGTCTATACACGCCAGAGTCTTTGGTGGCCCGTCTCTATGGATTGCGTGTAGTTGGCCTTGAGTGGTATGAGTCCAAAGGAAGCAAAGGGGAGACGGTTTGCTATGCGCCAGCCTTCCACTTTCATTTGCATTTGTGGCTGAGTCCAGCATTTGTCATGCGTCACCCCGAACATTGCCTGGTTCTGAAGGAGGAGGTGAGGCGGCTGACAGGTTTTGCTAAAGCCCCTGGCCACCTCCACATTTATGAAGGAGAGATGCCAGAAAAGCCACCTCATCCGAGATTGTCTTACTACTGCGACCCGGCAGCTTCAACGCCCAGAGTTCTGACTTTGGAGGGGCTGCTGGCCAGACTTTCATCTGTTCGAACAGAGCTGCGGACCTGATGCGCTAATCTAAGTTGAAGGTGAACAAAAAAAGCAACCGCAAAAAATTATGAGAATTTGCAGCAGTTCAAGCAATTCAATGACAAAGATTACCCCCGCAAACACGTTGTCAGCAGGACCGGGTGCGGGGCTGCTCATGCGCTGTTGCCAAGGCGTGGTTGCTTTTTGCAATAGCAGCTTCCGTGATTTAAAAATCAATCCAGTAGTTTGCTTTATTTATGTGCTGAGTGGTTCTAGTACTGCTGTCAAGCTTTATTTTACACCAGGTGGAGCTGCTGCCCAGCAGTGACCAGCCGCATTCAAACAAGGCGAAAATGTTTTATGGCTTCAAACAGCCGTTTACATGCGCCAAATGTATGATTAAGGCTCACGCGAACCTCGAGCCGAGCACATCAAGCTTATAAATTTTCATAGCAGTAGTAGTAGGTTCAAATGCGCCTCCAAAAATTCGAAGCCCACTTCAAGTCCACTTGCAAATTACATTTCAATTACACCTTGCTGGCTTCAATGGCATTTGGAAATTGCTGTATCTAAACACTGGGATCGCTTGCCAACTGTGCAGGTTGAAGCTGTGACAGGCTGCTTTAGAGCGAAAGGTTTGCCTGAAAAAAGAGTGCTGCCACACTGGCATATCAAAATTCCATTTTTGGTTTGCCAGATAGGGTCTAGCAGCAATTTAATACATAGCATTTTAATTACTTATTTATTATTCATAAATTCTGCCCCCCCCCCGTAGGGTACTAGGGGGCAAAAAATACTATTTTTTGCAAGCCTTCTAAGATTGGCCAAGTAAAACCCTGTAAATAATGGGATATCTACCATATCAACTGGTGCAGGATTTCTTCCATCAACAGTATGACCCCAGTATTTTATGGGAAAAGGTTGGAGGTTTCAAACCCAAGTTGGAGGTTCAGACCCGGATTTTTTGGCCAAGAACTCCTGTCCAATCCAACATGTCAATGGAAAATCACCATTTTTAATAGGGAAATACATCTTCAAAAGGGCCCATGTCCAAATTGCCATGTTAGCTTACTAGAGGGTAAAGATGATCTTTTGAACTTGTGAGGGTGAAAAGTGAGATTCTCAGAATTGAGATTGAGATCTAGCGTTTTTTCCGTGTAGATATTAAGGTAGAATCCAAGTGGAGTATCAAGCCACCACAAGAAACGAAAACTGAATCTGACAGTTGATTGGGTGTCACCCCTCCAAGAAAGCAGGCCTTATGAACGGTTTATTAAACACCATGATCCCTTAAGAATCCCGAAAATTCAGGGCCGGCTACTCTCTGGGGGTGGCATTGGGGGTGGTACAAATATGATCCCCATGACGGTGCATAATGATAGAACTCCAGGATGGAGTGCATCATTTCTCGGAACGAAACCAACGGTTGTTTTGATTAGAATACATATATATATATATACATACCTTTCTTTTGGAGATTGTAAGCCCCTAAACCATAGAAAATTAAGAGGTTCCATGTGTACATAAAAAGAGTAAACAATGTGTAATTCATTATGTTGTTTACATGTGTGTTGTACTGTTTTTGTTTACATATATATTATATATATTATATGCACCTCAAATATTTTCAGTATATATGCCAGCACCTTCAAAGGGATGCCAAATGGTTCCTAAAAGGTATCAATTCTCCATCCCTTAGGGTTTAATTGGCACCCCCTTTGAAGGTCCAGGTGTATAAATACACACATATTTGCCACATCAATCCACTATGGATCACTGAGGCGCGCACCGAAGAGATTGCGGAAGGTCCGAAGCTTCCGGAGGTGCTCTCTAAATGGTGGGCCCTTAACGAGCCGATGGTTTATGAATGGAGGGACATGGGGTCCCTGTAAATGGCCGAAAAATGCCGAAAATAGATACAAGGTGGGCCCCTAGCAGTTATAAAAGGAGTTATAACCCCTATAAATGGCCTTATAAATGGCTAACTGTTCTTATAACCCTAGTTATAAACCCAGTTATAACTTGTAGGGGGCCCACCTTGTAGGTAACTGGGGTTATTTCACCCCGAAAATCTGTGGAGCTATTTCACCCTACTGAAATAACTGGTTTTTGGGGCCCACCTTGTACGAATCCATCGTCATATTCTCAGATGATGGACCGATTAGGGTGTCCAGTTACCTTTATTACCGAAACAAAACGCAGAATATTTATACCATTTGGAATCTATAGAAGGCGGTTTCCACTCCCAAGTTCGGTGGATTAGTTATAAGGGGCCATGATAAACCAAGACTAGTGGGAGTGGCTAGCCATCGATCCTTTCCAGGTGGTTTTGGCTTCCACGAAGCTATTCTTAGAAGGTGATTCGTTGGATCCCTCTGGACCTTGGAAAAAAAAAACACGGAGTTTCTTTGCGAAAAAGTTGCTTGGATTTTTAGTAGTGAAGTTTTTGGGCAAATTTTAATGCATACTTAATATGTTTTAACTGGGTAAAGTCTTTCTCAAACTTTGGACTCAGAACATCTATCATACTGTAACCCTGTATTTTGATGAGACTTTTGAAGATTGTTTAAATGCCCCGTATTCAAATAACGAGTTGTATCAATTGTTTTTTTGGTGTTCTCTACACCCCACCATGCCACAATGATTGTAAATTTCTTTATTTACTAGTAACAGAAGGTCCTACATATGAATTTTCACTCTCCATGACTATATAGACCCAACATATCCTCGTTTGTGTCCACATCTTTGATCGAGGTTTGAGTGTATTTCCTAGAGGATCAGGCTACGAATCAAAAGTAGAAATTGAGGTGTTTCTTATTGTCGAAGGAAAAGGGGACTTGCAAGTAGATGTATCTAATCACCGAACGTCAGAGGATGAGAAAGGGGTGGGCCCCAATCAGCTCTTCAACAAAGTGTTTTTTTGGTTCCATGAAACCATTCCCAGAAAGTGAGCCAGGATCCCTAGGGTCTGTGAAATAAAACTGAAGTGTTTCTATCCATTTTGGATTTGTTCCATGGTAGCTCAAACTATGTGATTTAACGGTTGACAGGTTTATAAAAAGTCTTATGAAGTCTGGCTTTTCGAATCATAGTGAAGTTACAGTTTTTGTAAACTGAGCACGACTTCTATAAAGGTGCTACCAATTTTTTACCGATTTATACCATGGTAGCAACATGACGGATCAACCATCCGAAGCAATGTGGAACTCCACAGCAGTGATGAGAAGCCAATCTTTCTCGAGCCAATATGGGGGTTTCCTAAAATGGCGGTACCCAAAAAACCAGGGAAACACCCATATGGGACCAATGAATTCAGGTCCAATGACATAAAAGCATGTGGCAATTGATTTCACGACCTTTCCCGCCGGTTGGTCACCTTTTAAATGGTGCCGTTCAGAGGGAATCCTACCCAAAACATGGCCTTAAATTCAGGTTAAGGATTTATAATAAATTGCCCGGATGTTTTGTATTTGATATACCACAAACAAATTGCCCATCCTTCTTTCCAGTTAGAGGATGAAATGGTTTTTAAGGCTTCTTACGAAACCATGAATTGGGATCTGACCATAAAGTTTCTTCAACTATAGTAAAGTATACTGTACATATATATGTAAATTGCGATCAAATAGAGTTCGTTTCTGTTTCCATTGCTCAACTGGTTTCGTGCATGTTTTTTGCTTAACATTTACGCTGGACACGTAAAGATCAACCAGCAAAGATTCTGATGATCTGACCGAGGCCCGTGCCAATTGAAACCCTATAAATGGATGGGTCTATCTAATGACTAGGCGGTGGTTTCAACAATTTTTTATGTTCACCCTTACCTGGGGGAAATGTTCCAATTTCACTGATATGTTTTTTTTACGAAATGGATTGAAATCAGAGCATTTTGAGGTCCAGGGACATTCGACCAATTTTTGCGTGTTCTTTAATGACATGGTGTATTTTCCGTTTGAAGGTTGGTATTTTTGTTCCTATACGATCCATGTATGGTATATTTCACTACATTTGGTTGCTTTTTTTTAATGGTAAATGTATTGGTACATATAATTACCATACTTGGATGCTATGGGTATATGGAAAAAAGACACATGTAACATTGATATTATTGTCACCATCTCCAAACGTATCCTGGGTCCTGGGTGGTGGTATGGCTGGGTGGTGGTTCCAGATATTATCTATGCTAAACCGGTCCTTGTGAGGGGAAATTTGATGAAAGATTTGATGAGCAGATACTTGATTGGAGCGAGTTGCCACCACCAACTTGTATCTATAAATGTGATTAATTTGGGTTGAACCCAAAGGCTACACCCCGAAAAAAAAAGGAACATAGAAGCTGAAAAAATGCACCAAAAGGAATAGTTTTGTTTTTTGGAAACCATCATTTTTAGGTTCCATGTTAACTTTTTGGGGGAGTGTACAACTTTCCCCAGACACCATTCAATCACACAGCTTCAGTTTTGTCCCAAAGAGACACGGAGAATCAAACCACACCGGCTTGATACTGTTGATGGTTCAGAAATCCGGCTAACCGGTTATAAGTAGTTCATAAGTTTGTCCCATTGTTTGCAAGGTTTTAGCACCATCCCAGGTAGTTTTTTACCGGTTTTCTATACCATCAACAGTATGATTTGCTGGGAAACCTGAAAACCTTGCTTGTCAACCAGTTGAGCAGTGATCAAGATCCTGGTGTCTCCCCTAAAAATTGGCAAGCCAACCATTCAGGATGTCTTTATCAATCTACCAGGATTTCACGGTGATGCCACATTGCCTAGTTAATGTTTCACTTGTCGTTAAGGTCGGGGGTTTTCTATTTTGAGCATATCTCCAAGATCTCCAAGTCATTATTGAAGCATGAATGTTGTAGCAAAACCAGGGTAAAACACCAACAAGTAACTATTGGTTGAAGGGTTTTGGTTCCATGACTCAATGAAAGGATCAAGGGTTGCGTTCTCAACCTACTACACGCATGCATTTCGACTTCCCTTGCATTTGATTTATGCATTTATGCAGGCATTAAATGCAAAATTCACAAGTTGCGTACTGCATTGCAGTATTTCACATTAAATTCAATTATTTCAATTCTCGCTTGCTTAAGGCTCTTGGTTGCCCTATCAATTCGTGACGGACAATAGACCTTACATAGTCCTTATACGTCGTAAACAGGGAAATCTTCCAGCCGTCCCAGCGGGCTCGTTTTCCCTGGTGTTGCACAGTCATACCTTGCGAATGTGGGTGTTTAGGCCGCAGCACTGGGGGGTCCAAATACTTGCTCGCAACGGCTCATGCAAGGCCGATATCTCAGCTGTTTCCTGGATGCTGGAGTATGAGCACGTTCGGGACTTGGCCGGGCAATCTTCTCTACAGGTGCATGGCGCCAGGCTGAATGGAATGTGATGGTCGAAATATTGCCTCCTTCGGAAGATGGCCATGTCTAGTATATCTAGTATCCCTGTGAAATATCGAAATTGTCATGGTGGGCATTGTCATCATTGTTGTTGGGGTTGCGATGCAGGCCTCGTATCCTGGAGGTTGATTACAGTACCTGTCCCGTTTGATACGGTGTTGTTTCAACATGGCATTGAAAAGACGCTCATGTCCAGTATTGCATTTGTGTATCAGAAAATGGTGTCTGCCA
>OMLO01000525.1_pt1 | contig 25148 bp, 16 predicted proteins | sample 1674811 | NCBI WGS metagenome assembly OMLO01 (sample SAMN06265003, study PRJEB25207) | coral metagenome | isolation source: Coral host | place: Mexico:La Bocana,Puerto Morelos, Mexico | collected 2008-11-13
CAAATTGGACAGTTCTGAGAAATTAAAGGATAATAGCCGTGCTGACAATACTGGATTAACTGACTGCTATATAATTAACTACGTAATAATATCATAAGCAGTTCTCAAATATTTAAAAAAATGAGTACTAGTTCCACAAATAACTACAAGTTTTAGTTTTGGACGCAAGACGCACAACGACCACAAAGGCCTCACAAAGAAAGTGTAGCCTAGGTTATGTGTTATGGTGAAGGGACGATACATTTCATTTCCTCTGGGTTCTGGTCTACACAGAGAAAGAGTACAGTAAAGAAAACTATATAATACGAAATGGAACCATTCTGTCTCAGTGATATTCTCTTTAATACAAAATTTCAGGTATTTTTATTCCGCGATCTTGTTAGAAGATCTGTGTCTCGTCTCATATTTTTGTGAGTAGCCTCCACCTTCCAATTATGTTTGTGTTTATGTACGTGATGTCGCTTCCAGAACTTTACCATCTGGGGACGGTAGATTGTAAAGCAACAAGCAGGTGTGCAACTTGGTGCACAGATCGCTCCACACGGAACGGCGCATTGAGCCAAGTGGGGTGAGGATACTGTAGGTGACTGAGCAGAATAACTGACAGTGGACACTGGAGCTGCCGTTGTACAGCAGTGTAGTGCACACGCAGAGCTACAAGTCACATTACATTCAGACGGACAAAACGAGGATGGTACCAGCCTGTGATGAATTACAGGCTGAGGATGGTAGGCTGCAACGGGATATAACAGAGTTGATGCAGACATTTTGTCATAACAACCTGCAAAAAAAAACATAATTGTAAGTCCAAGTATTCATATTTTTTTGTGTATTATTAGGGAGTGTATTCTTTATTCTACCACCCTTATATTGGTCTCTGTATAAGTTGTTCTTACTATAGGATATGCGAGAGGTTTTCCAGTGAAGAAATGTTAATTACAGCGAAATCGAACTGAAAGACATTCCTTAGAACGTGTGGTTGACGGATGGAATTCCTTGCCCGTCCACACTTCTTACCCAGAACTGTCCTTCAAAGTACGACTTCAGCTACAACGTTAGTCTTGCTTCAAAACTGATTACAAGATGGAAGTAAGTGATTCATGATGCTGAATGTCCTTAATGTAAGAGCTTAACTGACACTTAAATTGCGTAGCCAGCTTAAACTAGGCAAAGTGAATCTTGCCGATGGTCGTCTGGTTTTGTAGGTTGAACCAAGAAAAAAAAATTTCAAAACATGTTAATTGTACAGGAATCCAATGTCAGTTAAACGTATGACACCGTATCGGTCTTATGGCAATGAAAACGGTTAACTTTGCCTACTTTGTAACGTGAACTAATCAAAACTCTGACTTTAATTGCAAACCATTTAAAGAACGGCATTCATGCCATAACAATATAGTTAATATCTATGGCTATAGATACATCTATTCCTATCTATGCTTGATAAATATGAAAAACGAAAGGGCGGAGTACATAACAGGCAGGTTAAAATCAACTTTCCGCAACGAAGTCTTAACAACACCACAATAAAGGCCTCTTGAAACGACAAGTACGCAATGCGCGCCTAACCGGTTCCGTTCCATTCTGTTTGCCTCTTACCACAATCTCCCACAGCTGGAAAAACCTTCAATTTGCCAAGCTTCCGTGACTCCATTTTGTTAAACAATGCTCCCAAATGTTTTCCTTTGTCTCTGAACTTGATAAGCACTGTTGACACAATCTTTCTTTCAAAGCCAGAACTAAATGAGATATGAGATGAGATAAAGATACACATTTCGAGAGAATTACAAATAGTCATGACACTCGCCGGTCATTGTGCCTCAAAACATGAACTTGATTAGGCTCTCCCAAGAAATCACAGTTGAGCTGTTGGCAGTTTGAGGATGTTAAATATGCTTACAGTTGAAAGGATTTTGCTAACTGGTTTGGCTTTACTGTATCTCTCGAATACATGATATGTGCAATAGTACAGTTCTATCTGTACGATTTAAACAAAATATCATTTACGAACCGAAGTGGCACAGTTAGTGTTAGCCGGGTGAGAACACGGTATTGTTACCTAAATTTGAGCACTTGAACTTCTTCAAATTGTACATCGCCATCATATGCTTGCAAAATCTGAAAATCAAAGTTTCAATTTGAGACTACTAGCTTTGATTAATAATTAAGAATGTGATTGAATGTAATCCGTAATATAAGTGTTGTAGTATCTAAGTTGGTAATACAACTGTCGCAATTATTTGTTTGACTCTTTTTGTTTGTTTTTCTGCTGTAATTGTTAATTGGATCCTAAATCCGACGACTAAACTGACTGACGGACTGACAGTACTGACTGACTGACAGACTTACTGACCTACTGATTGACTGACTGGTTGATTGACTCTGACTGACTCAGCTTGACTCACTGACTCACTTTATCCTCTAGGCTGTTCACATATCACTATCTCTCTTCCGATTGCCTGAAAGCGTACAGTGAATTTTCGAAATCAGCGCTTGTGACGTCATCTAGCTGCAGATTATACACTAGTTATGTCAAGGACACTCAAGATCAGTGGGGAAGCAAAAAAACATAACTTCCTTTTATAATTATTTTATTAGATTTTTATCAGATGACCCCTATCTCGACCTTGATTATTCTGGATATCACTAAACCCCATCCAATAATTGTTTCGGTACTTACCCCTAATTCAATTTCACGTCGGTAGTCCATAAACGTGGACGACTGATAACTTTCCAATTCATCCGTGTAGCTGAAATCATCCAAGAGGATCGTGGTCCTGTAAGAAGAACCTGACGCGGTCGTAAATAAAAAAAAAGAAACGATGATGAGTCTTGGGATCGAACGAAGCTCACAACGTTTCTGCTGGCTCCTGTCCTCTTAACGTCTTAACTTGTCAGTACGAAACCATGTTCCTACACCTACCTCTCGATATATTTATATTTTCAAACGAAAAATAGTGGATACACAAAAAGGAAAAGTAAAATGAAGCATTTTTACAAAGCCAGATAACAACCGCTTTAGACATCAAATCGTGTAGAATTCAAAAGATTACCACTGAAAAAGACCACGGTCTTTATACCGAAATACCGGTGCGTGCAAGATACTCGTGGTAACCGTGAAGAGTATATCAGACCTCACATCACATCACAGTTTCCAGTTCTAATCTCTAGAGACAAATTTCTCTCTCCTTAAAAGGTACTTACATTCAAGCTCCGATATACTGGACTTGGAAGACTTGGCGATCTCTAGAAGCTTCTTCTGGGTTAATGAAGGACTCACAGCTTTTTGGGTTTTCTTTTTAGACGTTGTGACTTGCGGCAATGTTTAAAAAAGAAAAAGTCAATTGACATACAGTCAAAGTCATTGTGACAATGCTGAGGTGTTATGATTTAAAGGCAGAAAAGGAGAATTGAACAATATAAACTGTTCTAAACTATTTTGAGAAACGTTCTGAAATTAGAATAGAATCGAAATATCTGCAGTTGGTCAATGAACACAAGTGACGCCTTAAAAGTTAGCGGAGTTGGCTGTCGCTTGTTTTAGACTTAAGTAAGCTAAAACCTTGGTAGGAAAAAAAGATAAAATAACATTAAGGCTGTGTTCAAAACCAGAGGCCGGGTTGAGGCCTGTGATATATACATGGCTTGAAATCCAATTTAAAATTAACCCACGAGGAAGTAGAAAATACTTTAAGAAGCAAAAACAGCAAAGGAAAGCAATTTTTAGTGAAATAAGTAGTTTGTATATATGTTGCCTGTAACTGGTGTCTTGAAAATATTTTCTTTCCTGTAATCTCAAGTAAATCATCGACTGTTCTTTCGCTAAGACGAATACAGTCAATTATTAACCTGTTAGTTTAAAAACAAAAATGCTATGCTTCTCTCCAATAAAAAGTGCTGAAGTGACTTCACAAAGCCCAAAGTTCATCGTTACGCAATGTGGACTCAAGTCCGACACGGCGAAGGTGGGTGAAGGATCGTCACTTGAATGGCACTCCCCTCAGATTAAAAACAAAAACAATAACATGTTTAATTTTAATCTGTATTGACATAATAGAAGGCAGAGCATGCAAAATCATAAGTCGGCAGACCAAGCCTAAATTCAATACCATACTTTAGGCCATGGGAAGGTATACTAGTAGCACTAACTTTGGAACCGTTAAGCAAAAGAAACTGGGGATATCCAAAGAGACACGCGCATGCGCAGGTTGGTGGAAAAAAAGCGAGGATATATTTTTTCATGCCCAAATTACAGTAACAGGTTCGACATCTGTTCTACCAGAGGAGCAGGTATAAAAAAGCATATTTAAAGCTTGCAAAAGACTGGTGATGATAACTTCCGGCCTGAGATGAAAGATTTCTATTCCCTTGTAGATCCCGAGCATTTGGAATTGATTTTATTTTCTGCTTAAAGTTGAACGTCAGAGAGTATCAGTCCATACCCTACTTTAGACCAAAATAGCTCAAAAAGCAATATCCTTTATATCCATAGCTAAAGACGATAACTGTAAGAAATACCCCCACGTCACCTCCTAGCGTGAACCAATCACGGGCTGGTGTTAGGAGAAACGACAAGGAGGTCGTGTATTTAATGTAAGGATAAGGTTCAGTGAATCATTTTTACCATAGTTTGTCAGTCCAAACACTGTATATCCCTTAGCTTTCGTGGCCTTTGCGCATCTACAAGCCAAGTCAGGCAAATAGGCGTTAAATTCTTGGAAAGCGTATTTTAACCCACTCCATTTGGAACTGGACGATTCACGGTCTGTGAATAACAGATCGGATAGAGGACGGCCTTTTTGAGTTTTTCCCTTGTAGCACCCTATCCTCTGAAAACTTACGCCAGGACATCTTTGACCTTTGAAAAAAAATATTTTTCTAATCATAAAGTCTGAAAGTTATAGCTACGTACTATTGCCAGTGGAATTGGCAGAGATTTTGCGTGACACGCAAAGAACAATGAACTGGAGTTGAGGCTTTTTCAGTTTTTGGTAACGCAAAACCTGTTTCAAAGCGCGGATTTCCGAAGGAGTCATAACTTCTTCGCTCTATTGAAGTGTAAAAACATTTCAAAGTGCAAACTACTATAAAGGCCAAGACCCAGATATTGGAAAGTAAAATGCAGTTAATGACTTAAAAGAAAACGAGAATCGTCGAATTATACAACGTTACTGTGGACGTTTGAAACAATTAATCATAATTCAACATTTAAATCCTTATAACTTCCATACAGTCTCCCGTACAGTCTTTTCAGACCCCGGGTTATTATTTATTTTGCAAGATAGTACATTTGAACAAATAAAAGTGATTTGGAACTGAGGTGAGCGAGAAAACGAATGCAAGATATTTTGATTAAACGAATACTCCTTTTGGTAACAGCTTATATAAAGGGTCAATATTGAGGGCTGATATGTACATTTTCCTTAGACTTCCCTTTTAAGTCCAAACATGTTTTTTTTCTTTTCAATTGCACCAATATTAGAATCTGAATCCAAATGAACTAAAATTGGTTCATTGTTTTGTCTATGATTGAAGAAGTCTTCTCCACTTGATTGAAAATATCCTCAGTGAAAAATCAATCCACTTACCTTGTGTCGGGGATGTGAACAAAAATAGTGAAAAGAATACTACAAGATTATTCACCATCATCGATGTCTTCTTATTCGTCACGACAATATGACTGTAAAACATAAGATCCAATTTAATGTCATGAAAATAAATAATGTTTGATAGTTTAAGTGTAACTCACCCTGACTTGACCAAACAAAGACGATGCTTTTGAGTTTCTTTGGAGTTTCCGATTTACTTCTGAGATTTTTCTGACAGCTTTTCTTTCAGCAACTCTCTCGATGTTTTTAACGGATATTCACTCCTCGGAGTAGACGTATGCTGCCAAAAATAAGTGATAAAGCAGCTCTGATCTATTTGTGAAAGTTCAGTGATTTTCCTTGCATTAACCAGTGCCATTCTAACCTTGTTAAAGTCGAATTCTTGTTACTTAGTGGCCTTATGTAGAAGGTTTTAGGATTGCCAAAAAACATAAGATTTCAATGAACATCTTTTTGCTGACAGACGTTCAGTTTGTGTATTTGTGTGAGGCCTTAGTTTAACAGGAATTTCCTTTTGTCGATAACGTTTGTTGTGCAGCTAACATACGATGTATCACGTAATAACATTTCGTTGTCAATTTGAGGTTTAGAGCCTGTGACATATACAATTGCGCTACCCGAGCCAGACTTTATTGAAGATCTAAGATAATAAGGACAAGCCAATGAAGTGATTTATTACTTTACCGTGTTGACCAAAACCAGCTTTCCTAGTTTGTCATTTATCTGTTCATTTCCCAGCTCTAAAGCTCTACCGATCCACTGAGGTAACTCGCTTAGCAATCTTTTACCAAAGTTTAAACGTTCTTAGATAAAAGGATGCTTTTGAACAGAGGGAGTAATCCTCGCCAGACGTTTTTCCGGTCAGAATAAACCATTCCAGCGTTCCAAAATGGACAATAGACATACCATTATGTTTTGACATCCAGGCTAATTACAGAAAAAAAGCTTGTTATTTGGTATCGTGAATAATGCATCAGGAGAGAGGAGATAAAATACACAATTGACCATTTTTCGGCCCTACAAAGTACAGCGAGTTTAGAGTCTTGAGTCTATTGTTTAACGGAAAGCTCTGTTTGTCCCAAGAGTTTCGTGAAGGGAACACAAACAGAAATCTGAATAAGTGTCTTTCTCTTTGTTTTTGATGTGTTTTTGATGTGTCCCGCAGGACTACCTGCAACGGACATACATACAATCCAATAATTTAATTGCTTGCAATTATATGTTATTATTTTCAGAAAAATTAAACACGACCGGTGGATTTGGTTTTTCAATATTTTTACTTGGGCTGAGTGCCATCTACTTGGAGAAAAAATTATTTCCCCCCTCGGTTTTTGATTCGTAAAACAACTTGAGGACTTGAAACGTAAACGTCATCTCCAGATATAAACTTCTTTATACTGAATCGCTGAAGCAAGTAACAGTGTAAACATTTTCATCCAACAACGGTTGAATTACAAGGGTGAATGATCCCCTCATTCGTGGGCCCCATCCAATGGTATTATTTTGAAATTTATTTATAGGCAAAGGCTACCACCGGAACATTTTAGAAATAAACTTAAAGCTCATGACAGCATGGGGTTGCATCGCTGTTGTTTTCACTGTAAGGTAGCTGAACACGAATACGCGGCGAAAAAAGTACTGTCGATAGAATCTCTCGCCGTTGTGTAAGGATGTGGCGGATATACAGAGTTGCTTGTGTTACAGCCATACTCATTTAGGGCGCTTACCATTCTGTAATACTGGTTTAATAACGCTAAATACAACTGAAAACTGACTAGTCGGTCATGCATGTGTATTTTCCCAAGGTTCCCAGAGCATGCTGGGGGAAGATCTAATTCTTACACATTCAACCGAAAATTTCCAAACGGGATCAGTGGTATAGAAATACCTGGAAGAAGTTTCTATAACATTGAGTTTCGAAAACCGAACTATTCACAGGAAAATTCCGGGGAATCAGCTAGGAAAGTCAAATGGCACGGCGATGCCTAGTAAAAAGAAATTCCGAAAATTTCGGTATCACCTCTCGTGACCTCGAAAGGTTGTCCTCATTTTATAAGATTCTTGAAAATGCATGCTGTCCCACTCGTCACTGGAGATTTCCGGAGATTCAAACCGGATTTTTTTTCTAACAGGAAGCGCCCTTAAACAAGGAACGTGATGTCATGCGCCAAGGTAAATGGCCCGTGCAGTAACAAACCAGGAACGAACCCAAACATTCAATCATAGCTATAATCTAGAGTTCCATACATGTACCTTGAAATATTACATAAGCATTGTACATCTTGCCAAGGCTGGTTTTACACCTGAAAGTTCTACATTAAAACTAAGCAATATATATAGCCTGTTATAAGAAACGAAAAAAGCCTTCAGTTAAGTATGAGGGATTTGACGGACGGCGTCAACTCGAACTTAAGCCGCTGGGATGCTTTGACCTGTGAAACGAATGCATTGTTTGAAGTCCTAGTTTGTTTCATTTCATGAGGCCTTCAGGTCACCGAAAAGGCATGTGTTTGGTCCAGTTTCTTATAGTTCCTTCTCCAGTCAATGTTTTTCTTCCTCAAGGGGCTTTTTCTTTAAAATTGACTTAATGTTTGTTTTTTCCCTCTTTGAGTTGAAAAATCGGCAACATGTCGGCTCACAACTTGGCTCACAACTAGGAGAGCAACCCGAGGCGCACTGGGAAGCAGGCCAACTGATGGGCTGAGACGTCGGAAACTGAGAAGAGGCAGCTGGTGCAGGGGGGCTTGTGGCTTGGACGGGTAATTGCTGATTCCATTGTTGTGCTGGTGGCTGGTAGACTTGAGTACTAGGAACGACTGCTGGTACCGGTTGAGGTGGCGGAGCAAGCATGGGTACCGCCACAGGCTGGTAAACAGGCTGACAACAGGAAGCTAGACACAGAGGTACACAGGTTGACGGACAGTTGCTGGGACATTGAGTGATATCTTCATAGCAACCTGTAATGCGGATTGAAGAATAGTTATAAAAGTATCTAAGTCTGAACATTTTCTTAAATTTTAATTACCTGCCGCAGCAATCTTTCCATCTCCAAGTTTATCCAGCAATTTTCCAAGGAATGTATCCGCAGCTCTGAATCGCAAGATAAAGTACGCTTTCACTCCTTCAGGCTCCTTTGAAGAACTGAAAAATAGTAGATTAAGACTGGTCATTGCAAGTGCAGATTGCTAGCTTAGCAAGGTTATAACTTAAATTTATATTAGATTCAGATATACTCAGTTACACTAATCAGGACCATAGCAGAAAAAATGATCAGTTAGGCAACGTCCATGGTTAAATTATCTTCCTCGATATTTAGCAGTGCTTTACTTTCCTTCTTCAAAATTAAAACCAACAAAAACGAGAAGAAAAACCAACGAAAGACTGAGATAAGTGCCTCATAACGGCTACAACTCTGATAGCCCACAAAAACTGTGCCCTTCATGCATAATCTCTGTCTTGATTCAAAATGCAGAAGAGAAGTAGATTTCTTGTATTTTCTAGTTTACTCCCTGTCGTGTTCTTACTTGATATTATTTGGCAGCATTTCAATAGAAACAACTTCAGCTGAAGCATAATTCGTAGTAACTATAGAGTAATAAATACTCATTCTATTTTTTCAAGGATTGCCGTATTTGGACAAATGAAAGTTAGATGCAATTTATATTTTTGGGCCTCTCTCGGTATAGTACGTACCTGAATTTACTAAAGAACGCTCCCCGAAAGTCTTTATCGTCCTCGTATACATTAAGAACCTTAGCAAAGAGCATGATCAGAGAATTATACAAAAGATTATTAAAAACAGACAGACAATCCCGTTACACAGTGACGAATAACAAACAGCTAAAACGCCAACTCCCCCTCCCACCACAAGTAATTTTATAACAAAGAAAAGATGGAGGGTTAATATACATTATATAAACCGTGTTTCCAAGGAAGTCCCTCTAAAGGTATTTTCAGATCTTTTCCAGGTTAAAAATTCCCAGAGTCCAATCCTTTGACACAAATTTTGCTCACGTGGCCAGCCCAAGTGGATGGGATTTGTTCTCCACGAAAAACATCCACGCAACGCGAGTGTTAGCGTTAACTTGGTTTCATGTCTAAAAATTTGAGAGGGATTGCCAGTTTAGGATAGGGCTTATGTGGGTGAATAATGTACTAAATCTTTATCCTCTAATAATGATTTTGAAGCCAACATGTATTCAGATCTCACCTTAAGCTCTATGTCTCTCCTGGTGGATTGATAATTATTATTTGACACAAAAAGAAAATCATTATCCCAAGGTAATCCTGTCTTTATTTCAACAAGGAAATTTTTACCTGTAAAGAAATACGCATTTATAAAATTAACAGTTGGCTTAGTAGGCTTCAGCTACAGCTATTCGCATGACATATATTTAAAAAATTTAGGCCTTCATCTGACGTCAAAATATGTAAACACTGGCTCCCATAGACATCTTTATCGAATAACAATTAAACAATACAAGGCGCAAACATTTGGATTTGAGTTTCATGTGAGGTCATTATCATATGCATTCAGTAGCATTCAGCCATTCTTTCATTCATTCATTCATTCATTCATTTATTCATTCATTTATTCATTCATTCATTCATTCATTCATTCATTCATTCATTCATATGCATTCATTCATTCATTCATTCATTCATTCATATTCATTCAATAGGCAATTGACCTTCGTGCTGGTCTCTATTTTATGCTACTACTTTCACTTTGGACTCTAAGATGTCGTTGTCGCGTTCCAGTTTCTACGTAGTGTCAGACTTGCTTAATTGTTATTCTATTCCATATATTTTGGCTGATAAGATCTTTTACAGTTCTTACGTTTACGGGTTTGCTTTGTGGTCTTTTGCCATATCTGCATCTTTACTGACTATTTTCATTTAATAGTTTTACGCAATTAGTAAACGTCAAATCACTTCTGTCGGCGTTCCAAACATTCAGTTCTATTCAATTTATTAATCTGACTGAGATGAAAACTGAACGGGCACATACAAATATCAAATACAAAGTAAATATCATCGGTTCAATATCCGTCACATGATGTGTTTAGACCAATCAAGGGTGAGAATGTTTGGTCCATTATAACATTAGTTACTGGTGTTTGCAACGTGTAATCCCTTGCATAATTTTACCATCTCTTTTTAAGGTTACTGCGCATTTACCGAGGGAGGTTTTAACTTACATGTAAGATTCCTCAAATCATCGTCCTTGGGTAGCAAGGAATTATTAGCTGAGTCCCGGCGGGGTACTTTTGCAGCGGGTTTGGTAGCCTGTGCCCCCAACATTTTTGCGGCAGAGGACGTCTTTGATAGCCGAGGTGGGTTAGGTGATGCCTTGGCACTGAAGCTGTCGTTGGTTTTCGCTTTTCCAAGTAAACCCTTGTGCTGGAGCAAACCTGCAGGATGAAGATGTCAAACTTTGGTCCTATAACATCCGAGGCTACGTAGCTCTAATCCATCAGTTTCCTCTCGATCAACATTCACCCTTGCAGATGAGCTCCAAAACCAGCAGCTGCAGTTTGAAACATTTACTGACAGGGTTTTACAAGATAATGATTGATGTTACATTTCATAGCCTACCTTTCCCTAGACCTTTAACAGGTCCATCTTGCATCTGCGGTGTTGCAAAGTTGTGAATCCTTTTAAGCGCGATACCTTGTTGAAAATAATGTAACGTTAACTTGCAGCTCAAACACTTTGCTCTCGTAATTCTTTCTTTCTACCCAGAATGCGAGATAACCAAACTATGCGTTACGTGCAGCTTTCCAAGACTTTGTTTCTAAAACTTTAAGTGATTACTTTAGCACTTAATATTTGAGTCAGATCTTCGTGAGCCAGGTAATGGATAATTGTCATTTATTCAGTGTTTATTATTTGAGAAATATTTATCAACAATTAACCCAGCAAACGGATTCACAAGAGCCACTACCGGCGCAATGTTCTTAACCCTGCTCCTGGCCTTTACTATGTTTAGCCAATGTTTATAATTTGTGTTAACTTAACATGACTCGTGCACTTCAGCCAACGTACAATTTGTACACACGTCATGGCTTTGCCGTACATCAGCCATCAGACTTCTTCTTTTTAAGTACAGCATATAGCTGGCGTTTGGTAACGTTCATGTTCTACCGACTCAGCAAACTTTGCCGTCTAGCTCCAAAACCCACAGTTTGAAATATTCGTCTTACAAAGCTTCACAATTTAATGGTGTAATTAATTACCACGCTATTTCCTGGCCTACCTTTCCCTATTCTTACAGGTCCATTCTGCATCTTTGAAAAGTTGTGGATTCTTTTAAACTCGATCCCTTGAAACAAATTAGAAACGAATGTAGCGTTACTATGCAGTTGAAACTTATTGCTCCAACCTGAAAACTTCGTGCGGTAAAATGTACCGTGGCAAGATTAAACCCGTAATTTTTGTAGGTATAACCCCAGAATCCGTAATGGCCAAATTCGAGTTATACATGAATGTTGAGAATTTCAAGGCTTTCTAAAGCTTTGAGTTGTTACTTCACTGTTCATTTGTGCCACGTCTTCGTGAGTTAGGCATTGAAAAATTCCTATTACTTCTTTCTTTTATTTTTTCAGAAATGCGCATGGACAATTAAGAGAGTGGCAAGTGGTAGTATGCGCACTATGATGCCAACTCTATCCCCGTTGCCATTTCCTTTGGCCATTGTATATAATTTTCGTTAAGTTAACCCTGATGACTTCTGCGCTTCATGCAGCGTAAAATTTTCACATGTGTTAAGGTTTTGCTACCAGACTTGTTCCTTTTAAATACAGCATTTAGATCACGGCGCTTGGCAACTTTCGCGCTCTCGCGTCTGAACATGTACAAACTTTCCGACATAATTTGTACGCAATTCAATATTTTTTAAAACAAATTGTGCCTATTCGTGACTCGTTTGGAGAAGGACTTTAAAAAGAGCCTCCAGTCTCCTTTATGTGTAAAGGATTCCCATCACTAGCTATAGTTACTTCTGCAATTATCGAAGTCAACCTTTTGGCTCGAGCAAATAATTTCCATTGGCTGTACCAGCTCAACGCAACGAGCATTACATTTTTTAAAAAAAGAAAATAACAAATGACAGCTTTGTAAAAGCATCGCAATAGATTAGCGCCTCTTTGTGGACGGCGGCTTTAACCCAAGTTAAGAACAGATTTCCAAAATTCCCATGGTAGTCGCATAGATCAGATAAGCCGATTCTTGCCTGTTAGTAGGCTCCATAACTGAATCAAACGAAAAACTACACCAGTACGTAACCTTAAATTTAGAGAAAGGCCTATCTTGTAACGTGGATGCGACGGGTTCAGTACTTCGAAAATGCAAAATTTCCGTTTAATGCAGTCCGAACATTATGATTTTTTTTATTTAAGACTTAATTCGTTTGCCAGCGAATTTTCGGCGAATTTCCAACTGAAATGCGGTTTATAGCACCTTACAACTCGTAGCCTACCTTTCGCTATTTTCATTGGCCCGTGTTTTGAAGAATTCTCGACAGTAATAAAATCATCCTCTGCAAAAACACCGTAACGTCAGTGAAGCTCAAACCGAAAAGATCGGTAAACGCGTCACACAATAAACAATATTGCAGTTAAATTTAAGAACTCCAAATTAGCTGAGAATAGCTAATCAAAGATGAGAGCAGTTAAAAAGTCTGCATTGCATCTATATAACTGAGAGCTGCATAGCATCTAAACTGTAATCTTTGTCTCCGCAAAGTTATCCTATCTAATCTACACCATAATTATACCATGTATTATACATTGGTATTGTGACGTAGATTGTCCTCCTGCATAAGCAAGAGTTTGCAAGTTGTACGAAAAAATTTTTTTCCGATAATTGACCGGTCTTTCTTAAATTATCAACATTGTTGTTGTCATACATAGTTATTAACTTTACAAGCTACAGCTGGCTTGAACGTGATACAAGCTCGTAACATACCAGTTCCTGTTAAAGGATGACCGTCAGTTTTTCCCTCGTTCTTGCCTTGATTCGCAGAATCCGAGGGTTCATCTAACACAACCACTTCATCTTTATCTGACAAAATCAATCAGTTATTGCGCACTGAGCGTATGTGACTTAACTACTTACAGCTGCGCACTTAAAAGTACATGTATACCTAAGCTGTTAAACAAGTGCCGCGATATGTTCGGCTGTATGAAATCTCCGGGGATTTTATTGGATCCTTGTAATAATTGTAATTATTTTACGAAATTGGATATGAAAAAGGTGGAACACAGCCTCGACCAATTCAAGAGATTATTTCAGAAGTGTTCTCTTTTTTTTACAGGTGCAGTAAATTTAATTTTGTCCAGATGGAAAGAATTAGCGCAGCCTACACTTTATAATCATCGTAAAAATTACTTACTCCCGTTATCTGCATTATTTGAGGCCAGCGGATTAGCTTCCGAACCTGTCAATCAAAATAGATAAGGGAGAATTAAGGGTTAGGGACAATAAAATAAACATTCCCGATGTGGTGAAGCCAGCTCTCTTGTTTGTTCAAGAATTGGATCACTCATTGACTCCTTCCTCTAAGCTAGATGATCGCATCTTATGGCACCGTATGATATAACTAAACGATCAAGGTTGGTCAATTCGTATTTTTGAAGAAGCACAATTTCTTATTTCAAGAAAACATTTACCAAGACAGGTGAAGTCTCCCCTCAAGTCGTCAAAGTTAATATGAGCCTTTCTAGACGCATCAACTAAACGTATTTGGCCAATTTGGTCTGTAAACTCTGCGACATTCCACAATCTTCTTCGCATACGTTCACGACAATAGTCAGCGTAAGCCACACGTTGTACTTTGCCATTCACAAGTAGTTCAGCGCGTACATTTTCACCGTCACATCCACCACCAAGCAAAAAGTCCATGTTTGAGCCTTTAATGCGGAATTCTGGTGACGTCAGAGTACCAATAGGGTAATCACCCTCCATATAGCCTGCTTCGACGTTGGGATTGGACCTGTTTTCAAATGTTCCTATCCACCAATCACCTTGCACGTTAGTTTTGATGTTCGGGTCGCGTTCGTTAGCATTGTCTCTGAAGGTTGGTTGGTTATCGAACGCGTGTCCAGTTTTGGTCCATTTGGATAGTGTCTTCATGCCATTCTCAAAGTCAAAATATTTACAGTTCGCTAAGGAATAAACAGGACAGTATCAGATTATGTAAACTGATTAGAGGTTCTGAGATTCGGTTCTACGTTTGTTTTGTAGCGGCTTCGTTCTGTCCTCTTGCCAAAATTAGCTTTTACCGTCATAACAGATTAAGAACTTTGACATTTAAAACCTAACTAAAATGTTTCATCTTTTTCTCGTATCAACCCATATCATATCTCACTGGATGATAACTAATAAAAGGGAGGAGTTATCGGCGTAGCCCTCGAGTGTGCAAGCCCAGTGATCCGTCAGGCCCTTACCATAGCAAGAAGCATCTCCATCACTTGGAGTTTTTCTACGGAGGTCCCATTGGAGAGTGATAATGAATTTTGTACTTCATTGTATTCTACTCTCCCCGACCTGGATGGGATGCCAGTCCAACTCGGGGTACCCTTCCCCCACCCCCAACATTCTGTCAGGCTGCTCCAGCCAAGGGCCTGGAGAGAGGCATTGTGAGAGAAAAGTATCTTGCCCCAGGTCGCGGGCGAACCGGGAACGCCTGATCCCGGTCTGGCACGTTATAGGCTACCACTGAATTTTTTTCTAGAATTTTTTCCAGCCATAATTTAGATGATCATAAGAAATTTGACTGGAACAAAAATTGTCATGGTTAGCCTAAAATATAAATGATGCCGGCTTATAGAATAGGAACCAATTTTGTTTTACTTCGCCAACGGCCTATTTTCATTGAGCACTTGGAGAGAGCGCTTTAATCTTTGATTTGACCTCCTCTCGGACATCGTTGACTTTAAAGCTTTGTTACTCCGGTACCAAAGGAAAAGCGCCAATGCGAAAATTACCTTAGTTCGACTAAATATCCACCAACGTTCAAACTGATCTAATACTCTTCTTCTTTAACACTATGGTGACTTTCTATTTCCCACATTTAAGAATTCCAATCATCTTACCCATTAAAGTTTAACTGAAATAGCTCTACTTACTAGTGTTTTGTTCACGATTTTATATTTGCGCTTTACCCTGGTTTAAATTATCGCGGGCTTTTCGCCATGAGACAAAATCTGTTGCAGACCGACATTCGATTGAGTATAATGTCATGCTTGGCAAATCACCATGAATCAAAACTAGGCTAAGAATTAAGAATTAAAAGAATTAAGAATGACATTAACACAGATTGTTCGTATGTGATATCATGAACAAACGCCCACCTTGCACAGAAACTAAAAACTCTGCAGAAGCCAAAAGGAACACCAGAGAGACCGCTGAAGTCCATGGAAAGGATCTATATCATAAAAAAGTGTAAGATATATATAACTCAGAGTTTAACTGAAAAAAGTAAGTACACACTCGACTAGTAATTTCTCTGTTATTTTTTCCACCGCTTTGATATTCGGTTACAAGTTTGAAACCTAAATAAAAGCGCTGTACTAGCATCTAACCGGATAGCTTTTCTTTTTCATATAAAGATACTGTTTAATATTCATTTCCTGCGTTATGACAGAAAATAAAAACCATAGTTTTTTGCTACTTATTTTAACTTGTATTATCAGCCGTTTTTCGTTTATATACTATCAAACCAATTGCACATAACGTAAAACAAATCATCTTACGACTCTCTTTTAAAGTAACTTGTTCTTTTTTGTAGCCGCAAGCCTTGTTTGAAACCTTATAGTTTAGTCTGGCTCTTGACAAGCTTGTCGGCCCAATTACGGCCCATTTGTTTATAATTTTGACAAAACAACCAACCCACCTTAAGGCCATAATGCTGCGGCGTGATCGCATTGTTTAACAATGCTTTACAAAAAAATGCTCCTTCACATTGAATATTTCACCTGTTGTTTAAACTCGGGGTGTTTATGTCGGGTTTAGAGGTAAAGACAAAGTTCGTGGTCCAACCGACTAATTGACGCCGATCTTCAGACGATACACGGAAAACATTTTTCCCACCTGTCCATGTTTCTGGTGTTGTATTGTATCGTCCCCTGCGTGAAAAATTCACCAGTGATCTGTGTCATCAGTGGCGTGTATATTGGCAGTTTAGAGGTCAAAACACTGAAGATCTCTGAAACGAAGGCGGCAAACTCACCTTCTCAACTCCTTCAGCCGGTTTGGAATACGAACTAAATTTTGTCAGGTTTACTACTTGATAAACTTATCAATCGATTCCGCGAAATTCTAAATATTTGGTAATCATGTGGTTCAATATTTGATCTTTGCATAATAGATTTTAACGACGATCAAGTAACGATCTATGATACTGAGATTTCACAAGCCATTCATTTCCGCGACCTGTTTGGCGAGGATTTAGAACGTTACTTCTTAAATCCAAATCAGCATATCAGTCCTAAAGCCCCAGACAAGTGTTTGGCCAGGTCTTGTGTGCACTTCCGTTGATGACTTACGCTCACTCAGTTTTTTTCCATCATTTGGCGCAACCTCGTTCCCAGGGTCTCGCTTCTCTGCCTCCCTTGTCTTTGGGAGAATTCCCAGCGACAAGAGAGGCGGAGGAGATTGACCCTGAGAACGAGGTTGCATTTGGCCACCCAACCGAATTAGTCAACGCAAGTTGAGTGACGCCCATTAACTTGTTATTATATTAGCCTATGAAATGCAGAATGTCTGCCTTCAAGTTAGTTTTTTGTGACTTGCGTGTACTTACGAGGAAACTTGCGAATCTGATAGCTAAGTGATCACCATACCATGCTCGGGCAAACTGATTCAGCCAGTGACACCAGCGACCTAACATGTTTATTTCCCTTTGCCATCTCGTTGTCTCTGGTTCTGAGACCGATGGCCGTACTAATAGATCTAGACAATTTCGAAAACCGAATGTAAAATATAAATCTATTTCTTTAGTAGGCGTTGTCCTCAGGTTCGCGGTTGTCATTCGCTCATTGATCTCATTCAAAGCTCCCAACCAGTACGTCACGAAACGGAGCTTTTCGATAACGCTCTTCAAACCGGAGGAATTTGAAAATGCTGGTTTTTCGTTTTCCACGACATCGCCTAGCCTCTGTTTTGAAGAGGCCATTTTACCAAAAGCGATGCACCCACTCATAATTGAATGGGGACTCCTCCTTGGGGTTTTCCTGGGGACTCTCCCCAGGGACCTTTCCCAGGAACCTTCCAATAAAGTCCACAGCTGAAACCGAAAGTACGACTGCGGTTCGCTTGAAAGTAGCCATTGTACATAAGGTCTCGAGGCTTCTGGTGCTAAACTGTGTTCCTAGGCTACGCTTCTAGTTAGCAATGTCGGAATTCCTGTACACTTTGTTGTGGTTGATCTTTGGACTCCCAGTTATGGCACTGATCGTATTCTACGTCTTTAGAAATCGTACCTTCATCGAAGGTAAGCTAAAGTGAGCATCAAACTGAACTATGTTAAAGTTTTATTTAAGCTTATAGTATTCGAAAAATGATTCCCCCAAGAGAAAGAACCAAATAATGTTCCTTAGCAACGAAAGAAGGGGATCAAAATATTTGTTTTTATGTGGAATCCATTCATGGTCAAAGGAGCATGCTATCTTTACTTTAATTTTCAAGACAGTTCCTATTGACAAATCTTTTTGAGGTTCATTCTTTAGCAAGCCAACGTCCTTGTTCCTCTCATGCACCAATTACTGCTGGATCAAATAGAGGCCAACAGTATCACTTCATACATTGTATAACCACAATCACTGCGATGAAACTGTATTTCAATTTGTCTAGATTATTTGGGCATCTCAAATTCTTTTAAAAAGGTTAAAAAAAGCTCTGGTCTAGACATATTCTTGCCACACTGTCAAAGATAATGGTATGCTATCAGTATTAAAAATTCAAGCTAACAATTGGTCTTTTTTAATTTTCAATTGATCTTTTTGTAATCGCACACCTGTAATGGGACAGTTACATCAGCCAATTATTTTAACTTATTTGAACTAAATTCACCAATTACAATGTTCATTACAGTCACTATAATAACCAATTCAAGTAAGGTACATGAATACATTAGCCAAAAGGGGTCCAAGGGGAGACCTTACAGCTACTCCATCAGTCGGTTCGTATAGGGCCCCATGGAACTGAAACAGCTGCCCCTTTGTTATTGTAGCAATGTGTAGAAGATCAACAAGAACAGCTCAGGTCAAGTTAAGATCATAGGTGTCATTGAACCAGTTGTTCTTGAAAGCTTTGCATGCCAGGAGGAAATTGTTTCATGTAAGGGAACATTTGTGAAGAGCGATGAGACATCATAAGAAATTAAAAGTATGATATTTATGGCTCTGAAGCTTACTCTGCAGACTAAAAGTGTGTAGGTACAAATAAACAATTTCTTCTGTTTGAGTCACTGCAAACCTGGGGCAATTGTGAGACCCAGTGGTGGTAATTATAGTTGAAGAGTACTTGGAGAAAACCCAGCAAAAGGCATGGCAAGAGTTTTTGAAGAATGACGCAAAAATTCCCACAGAACTGAGTTTCTTCAGGTCATTTTCAAACCACTCTGTGATTGCTAGCTCAGGTGATTTCATGCAGATTGAGTTCAAAATTGGTAAACTGGTACAGATGTCAGCAAGAAAGATAATCCTAGGTCCCTCAGAAAATTGTTTGCTTTGAGCAATTAAGGGTACTATAAATATTGAGCAATTTGATTTTAGTTTTGTCCATGATTTTGATTTTTTGATTGCAATTTGTATAATTTATTTGATGTCTGACTCAGCAAAGTCAATCCAGAATTCAACTAAAAATATCCAGTGAAAATCTGTGTTACTCAGACCTTGAGAGGCCAATAAATATATAACTTGCACTTACATATAACACCTTTTTCTATAGCATGAAAAGACTATAGCTGACTGCATTTTTACCACTGGATGAGATGTATAAATCCAGCACAGGGTGACACACATTATTTACACATGTTGACAACAAAATATGAAATTTAATAACTGTCATCTCAGTCAGAACCGTAAATATTACACTTTGCATGTTACATTGTGATAAAAAGTTTAAAAAAATGACCATTAATGTTTCAGATGACATCTTTGAGATAAAATTTTTGTTTGTGTTCACATCTAACTCTGTCACTGAAATACAGCCGCCTTAATCAAGCTACTACATGGAAAACCGAAAGTGTTCAGTGAATGTTCGTCATAAAACAGCCAAAAAAGTACTTTTGAAAGGTTGTTTTCAGTAGCTGGCAGAATTATGCTTAAGTGAACCAGATCTTTTATATTTTTAATGTTTTGGCTCTCTGTAAAATATTAGGTTAGTTAAATTTTATCGCAGTGGTCCACACCAGCCCTGTTACCATTACTCAAACCTGCCTTATCAAAAATTAAGTATATGTATGATTGTATGTATGTTTAGAAAACAGCTCTAAGAAAAAACACATGTTCATGGGTTAATAATCAAGTTTCTATACCTCAATTTCAATAGAAACACAGAACTATCGTTATTGGTGTAATGATGGCACCAGCAAGGAGAATTTGATATTTAAAGTCAGCAGGTTGCTGTCCTTTTTTTCTTAATATAGCAGTGTTTTCTAAGAGAAATAAAACTTATGTTCTCTGTGTTTCTATCGAGGTATAGAAACACTCTTAAAAGTTTGGGAGAAGTCAAAAAAGCTGTTGATTACTCCCCTGCTGCTCATATTCACACAGCATTTCTTGTTCTCCCAAACTTCCACTGATGTCTCTATAACTGGGTGCAAACACAACTTACATGTTTTATATTTCTTAAATGTATGTATGTATGTATTAAAAAGTGATGGATGAAGGACTTCAGTTCCCGGTGAGGTCTAAAAACTCCACCCTCCAGAGAGAAGGCAACCCCAAAATCCAGGGGACACGCCCTATAATGGCCCGTACAGTGGGGGCTGATCCAGCTGAAAGGGGTGCCTTTTTCAGGCTTCAGGTGTATGAAAGGAAAGAGATTTTGTTTATTAGTCACTTTTAAGGGTCTTTAATTAAACATTTTGAACAGAAGTACCTATGTTATGGCTGTACCATTTATTTATTAGGCACTAGTCTAGATGAAAATGACAAGAAGACTTCCTTTTTTGGCAATTTATTCATGATACAGGCCAGCTATATATGAAAAGGGTACCATTTTCAATTAGTGGTAAAAAAGGGGTACCTTTTCTGTCCGTTGTATTGTTAGACAAAAGCATAAGGGGTTGGACTTCGAGATGGAACCTCCCTCCGGGCCCCAAAATAATTACCAGCAAGTCTCCAACAAAATGATATATTTGTAGATGTGGTTGCTTGTCCAAATGAAAGACAGACACTGTTCTTTAATATATGGAGGTATCTGAATTAGAGGTATATAGACATGAGTTCTGGTTTCTGTTGGACCAAGCACATCAGTGGTGGGCTGGTCAACAGGTACATTGCACATGGTAATTAATACCGGTATTCAAAAATTGTACTTTAGTCAAATAAAGGAAATTTAATTGGCCATTCTCAGTTGGTGGTGAACTAGTTATTAGAGGCAAACAACCCAGGCCAGTGACAACTAAAACAGCTCATCTTTTTCTCCTAAAAAAAACCCTGTAGAATGCCTTTACTCAGTTTTCCTGATTAAACACGGTTAATAAGGGAATGTCAGAAGTCTTGTGATCTGATATTTGATACACACTTATCTTGCTTTTAATTAAATTCATTGTAGTTCAAGGTTGCACTGCAGATCATTACATGTTACAGGTGTTTGCTCATGTAGTCAATCGATTTGTTAAGAAAGCACAAGAATATGTGATAAGTAAGTGTCAGGTTAATAGTAGTAATAAAACAACTAAATTTGGACACTTACACATAAACGATTAAATGAACAAGATTAATATTAAGCTAATCAAAAATACCTACAAAATAGAAATGTAAATAAGATAACAATGCATTTGCATATTAAGATACACATACACATGTACTGTACTTAATAAGTAAACATAAAAGACACTAAGAAGCGCATAAATTGCAATTACTGCAGTAACCACAACTAGCAGTCAAAAATAATATCCAAGTCAAGTTTTTGATTGTTTTCTTCAAAGTTGGCAATGTTGGTGAACTGCTAATATTCCTTGCATAATTGGTAAGAGATTCCATAACTTACTGTAGGCCAGTATATCTGTTTGTTATGATAGAAAGGCACTCGGTTGTAGGTAATGGTAAACATAATTCTACATTGTGCAGGCATGATTTTATGTATCAATGAGGGAGCAATTTTGCAAAAACATGCCTACTCCAGGTGTTTTCTTAGACTCCTGGGCTCCAGAGCCCAGCTCACCACCTAGGGAGGCTTTTGTTAAGACCCAAAAGAGGTGATGGACAAAGCAAAGGGCTGGCTGTCTGAAGGGGTTTGCTGTCAGCTAACTGTCCAAAACAGGGGGGGGGGGGTGTACATTCTTGTGACAGATATAGACATTCACTTTCCTATATACTGAGTCGTGAATATTGTCATTGATAAAATGCATTCATTTTGACTCTATCGCTGGGCACTTGGCCCATTTGTGGAACGTTGCTTGAGGAATCTATGCTGAGACAGTTCATTGCTGGAGAGGCACCTGTGCTGAGGGTGGATGACAGGCCAATATCCTGTCAGTAGGGTAGTCAAGGGACCTGGGGTCTCGAGTTGTGCCTTGACACACTTTTATTTACTTCGCTCAGCTAGCGGCTTACTTTGAATGAGGCACAGAAGTCAAAATTGAAAGAAATTCCAATGCAGAGAAACACTGCATTAATGTAAAGTTATTAAGTTATATGTAACATCAGGACTTTAAATCTGCGATGTTATGATACTAAATCGTTTTCATAGCTGAATTATCGCTTTTGATAGTAATAATTCCTCACAAAAGGTCATCACTGCAACTCGGCCTTAAAATGGTGTATCGTAGTTGGCTGTTTCTGAAACTGTAGCTACGTGGTGTCTCCGGACATATACTGGTATGAGACCATATATGGTAAAAGTATACATAAAAGAACGAATCAACGATCAAACCACTATATGCTCAGGGGGGGTCACCGGTAACACCACGTATCTAGGCTGAAACTCAATGAGCAGCCGCTGTTCTAGAAAGGAGTCCGCGCTCCTTCTTGAGTAAGCGACGGAAAGAGATTGTGTAGAAATAATAGGGATTTTTGAGCAGAATATAAGAAATTTGTAATAACTATAAACCAAGTGCCAAGGTATGGATGCAGTTCGAGAAAGTTCCAAATCAACCGGCCGATATATAAGCCACTATATACCATACCTGCGGCTTTGATCGTTGAAACGAAACTTTCTCCAGTGAATCATAGCATCACGCAAAGTGATTTCCCGCTTTTTTATGCCTCCGAAGTAGATAAAAAAGAAAATTACAATAATATTTTTGACGTAAGAACGAACCAGCAATAGCCATGTAAAGAATTTGCTTAATGGGTAGAACAGTACATTTTTTTCTGCGGCCATTTGCAGAGCGAAATGGCTGGAAGAGAGTCACTTCTCAAGGGCTCTTCCAGCCGTTCATGAAAACTAGCTGAAGCGAACATTTCGCCCGAACATACTGTACCTGGCTCTTCGAGGGTGAATTTATTGGCCTATAAAGCAGACAAATGAGTCTTGAAAATTCTTGTTGTCATTCGAGACTTATGAGACTGATAAAAAGTTGGCTTGCAAATTAATTCAGGAGACCCTGCTGTACGCGCTTTTCCAATCATCTAACGCTATGTATTTCTAGTGGCCGTGTTGTTATTTGGCCGTTTATGAATATTTTAATTTGTGTCGTAGGAGAGGATATCGTTGATCAGGCCGAAATAGAGCAAATGGTACAAGAAGTCAATGCCGTCGCAGAAAATGTCCAGGAAATGAACGTCGCGGTTGAAAATACGATCAACAATCTCCGTTCCACTGCTGACTATCTCGATCAGGTGTGGAAAGATTGCAAGTTTGCCTCTGCTGCTGGAAGTAGTGCAAGTATCGTTGGCGGTTTGCTGACGGTGGGAGGAGGAGTTGCCACAGTCATGACAGCTGGTGCAGCTGCGCCTTTGTTAATGGTGGGAACAGCAGTTGGGGCGGCCGGAGCTTGCACAAATCTTGGTGCAAATATTTTAGAAAGCCGTGTCAATTCCTCTCTTATCCAGGAAGCAGATGGTGCCCTGGAAAATGCTAACCGTGCAATAAACAACGTTAGGGAAAAAATTCGCCTGTTGAAAAATGGCAAAAGTCAGCTTCGGTTGGTGTTTCTTGCCGGTCTTGCTGCCAGAATACTTGGTCCAAACCATCTGGCTGTTACCTACATAAAGGGTCTTCTACGTCCTGAAATGCTCTCCAAATTTCTTTCTGAATATGGAGTACGAGCCGTTTCTCAACTGGCACTGAAACTTGGTGTGACAGAGGCCACAACTGCAGCAACTAGGGGACTCGTTGAGACCGGATCCAGAGAGGCTGTCAGCATTAGTGTGGCCACGAGTGCCAGAGGAGCTGGAAACAATGGAGCTGTCATTGCTAAGAGAATTAGCAAGCGGATAGCAACTAGAGTGTCCAAGAAAGTGGGAAGAAAAGCTGGGGCAAGAGTTCTCAGTAAAGCCGGTTCGAAGGCAGCATCTAATACTGGCAACGTTGCAATAAAAGAGGGATCCAATGCTGTGGGGAAAGTTGGTTCAAAAGTGGGAGCCAAGACAGCCGGTGGAATCATTGTAGGGGTTAGTGCCGCGTTTCTAATCCTTGATGCCCTGGAGCTGACGTTTACTGTCAGAGATATAGTCAAAAACGAAGGTTCAGGTGCCGCCCGATGCCTCAGAGATAGAGCAGATGAATTGGAGGAAATGTTGTGTGCGTGATTTGTAATGTTTTGCACATGCAAATTAGGAAAATGGGCTTTAAATGTCACGGCACTTAGTGTCATAACTTTTTTTTTGAGGAGGTTAGTATTCCTAATATAATGTTAATATATTCTATATTGTCATAACTTTCTAGAAACTTCTTTTATTGTAAAATGACCCAAACTGTCGTGAAATGTGTCCAAAATGTCTGCCCTAAGTGCCGCGGCAAACATTCCACGCAAGCGGTGATGTAAAATCAACATAGTGCTATTTGATTTTAAACTTTAGAGAGATTTATGTTGAAAACAATACAATGCTTTGATAATAACTCGACTTAGGCGTATTCATCATCGTTTTGTTATGATATAGAACACTAAAATGCTTAGTTTACTTGGAATAAGTTACTTTAGAAGATATTTGCTCTTTAATAAAAGCGTACTTGATGTTCTTTGATGTTCTTCATGTTCTTCATGTTCTTTGATGTTCTTCATGTTCTTCATGTTCTTTGATGTTCTTTGATGTTCTTCATGTTCTTTGATGTTCTTGATGTTCTTTGATGTTCTTCATGTTCTTGATGTTCTTGATGTTCTTTGATGTTCTTGATGTTCTTGATGTTCTTGATGTTCTT
>OMLO01000526.1_pt1 | contig 25126 bp, 19 predicted proteins | sample 1674811 | NCBI WGS metagenome assembly OMLO01 (sample SAMN06265003, study PRJEB25207) | coral metagenome | isolation source: Coral host | place: Mexico:La Bocana,Puerto Morelos, Mexico | collected 2008-11-13
AATATAGAAAAACACTGACGTTTCCCTTCGAGCGCGCGCAGATTGCTTGAACTTTCGTCGCCAGCACGCGTGCGATCACAGAACTATAGGGAGCCACCTTAAATGACACCAATTCATGGCTAGCTCATCAGATCTGATTGGCTAAAGAATCTGAGTATTCTGTGCGTTCAAAAAAATCAGCTTCTGCTACACCCTGTAGATGTTCTGACCTCTGAATAATATCTATAATTTGTTAATTTCTCCTCGAATATCAAAACAAATTCAGGAAACAGCATTAATACGAGAATAAAAGTTCTGATCAGTCATCACGACATTCTCATAGAAAACCAGTAGAGAAAAATCAAGGTTTGAGAAAACTCACCTTTAGGTGAAAATTTCACCACGTTCACAGCCTTTGTATGGCGACTCAAATTGGCTAAAAATTCGATTTTCGTATGCTGATCCTCATTGGAAAATACGGACCAGATCTGTGTGGGAATAAGAAAAGGATCTAAAATTAAATGCTTCGTATAGAACAGCCATGACAAAAGACAGAGGAAAATGCACCATTAATTTTATGGAACTAGTTTTGGACATATTGCGATTCTACCTTAACATCTTTATCTGCTCCAGCGGAAGCAAGTCGCCATGTTGATCCTATTTTGCTAAAATCAACGCTCAAGATTGGCTCCTTTCCGTGCCAAGCGATTTCTGGAGTATCCAACCTCATGTCTGAACACTATAAAGAAGGCAATGCAACCCTACTTTTTGATAACAATTCAGTTTTGTAGTGTTAAAACAAGAAAGAACGACCGATCAAAACCTGCATGTAGGTCGTCCCCCAAAATAAGTTCTACTTTCCCGCCACAAATCGTAACACCATATTTGGACAGACCCGACGATACTCGTGTGTTCGGTATCTCCATATTTGGAAGTTGTCGGAAGCTTCAAAAGTCACGTTTCTTTTGTAGCTCTTCCAGGAGACAGATTAGCGAATCAAGTTGTGAAGCAGGTTCTTTCTTCACATTCAGATCATGCAGCGAACTCCAACCTGCCGGAATTGTTGTAAGAGCTATGGTTTCAAAGGTAATGAATAGAACTAATGACTGATTTCAAAGACACTCCATTTATCTTCAGTTATGTCTGCCTGACATGCAGTCACGCTTGCTGCAGAATGTCAATGAGTTTTTGTTGTGCAGCATGGATCAGCTGTGATCAACATTATTGTTCTCTTTGAATATAAGCTTAAAATATTTGGATACATAATCAAGAAATGTGTGGAGTGTTTAAGTGTTAAAGTGCTTGGGAATGGTAGGGAAAGGTTGGTAATGTTTGATCCTGGAACAAACTGTACTGAATCAAAGTGGTGTAAATAAACAGCTAACTTATACATATGGGTTAATGACTAAGCCTGAGGTCAAGATGGCTCGTCATGGTCTATAAACATGCAAAGAAAAGAATGAGGCCAATATCCAGCCATCTTGACCAAACAAGCTTGGTCAATAAAGGATTTATCACATGGGATAAAACACCAAACAATGATAAATTTTCCTTGCGGGACAAAGCCCTATCTCAAGCGGGCAAGATAGCTCCATCTTGCCCTCTCGGGTAGCCAATCACATTGCAGGATTCGGTTCATCTTGCCCACTCATGGAGCTAGCCACATAACAATAATTTTGTTCATTGCCCCTTGACACCTTTTGTCCATTTTATCTTTGTTGAGAGAGTTGCAAATGTCTTGCATTCATTTGTGACTAATGAAACAGTCCCAATACACATGCCAAATGTTTTCACAGGGTCTCTATAATCTAAGCTTGAATAGCAATCTATGGCAATGTTTTATGTGTCTTTAAAAGCTGTTAAGACTAAAGAGTAGCTATGAGTCTAGTAGTCCGTCATCAGGCTGGAGCTTATCCCTGTTTCTGTAGCATGAACGAACTATTAGTATTTTTACTTCTCCCTAGATGGGATGCTAGTCAATCACAGGGTTACCCCAGCATTGAATTTGCTGGTACTGATTTGCAAGTTGAAAAGGTTTTGGAAGTCCAGCTGTGTTGCAGCATGTTACATAGAGTAGAACTCCTGTCGTTTTGTAGTTCATGTTGCTGCAAATTGCAAGAGAGGCAGGATGTATAATGAAACTTTTTAATTTGCACTGCATCACCATTGTGAGACAAGTTGTGAGAAAATGTATCTCCTAGTGTTATTAGCACACAGACAGATTTGGGTTTAATTTGAATAGTGTGCAGACTGGAACCTGTTGAAGGAAAGTGTTTCCTTTACCACTTATTGTATTTAACAGTAAACAAAAAAATCACCATATGGTATACTTTTCCGTTCAGATGTCTCCAAGCCTATTGGTATCCGCATCCCTCTTCTGTTGGAATGTGGCCACACATACTGTGAGGGGTGTATCACCAAATGGGCTAGATTACAGAAAACACAGGTCTTGTGTCCAGAATGTCAGAACGTCACCCTCCTGAGTACTGAAGGACAGAAGGATGTGAAAGATATCCCACCCAATATCTACTTGTTAGGAGTAGTGACCAATACAAAGAGAGCTTCATATCGCAGGTAATAAAACAAGATATTGTCAAGTGTGAGCTGCTGCACATTATGCTTGGGCTCAACTTTGAAAATTGTGTTATTTTGTACACTAATTGACAAAATTATTGTTTCTGACATTGGTAGTCTATTTAAATAAAGAACTAAACGTACACAAGTGCTGGCGTAGGTGCTGGATTAACATATTAATATTTTGTTGGTCTGTCACCGACAACTTTGAATGTTTGGATAAATGTCTTTTGAGCTTACATTTTTTAAGTTTATTAAATTATCTAAACACGTAATGTTGTGTAGAATTGAAATAATACCTGAAAAATTACAGTGTAAATATAATTTCATTGCTTGATAAATGTTTCTTGTTTGACCCCTTATCTGTTATCTTTGGTTTAGTGATGTTCAAAAGTCTGGACGTTCAAAACTTGGGACCAAAGCAGGTCTGCAGAGAGCGATTAGTCAATTTTCACAGGAGAAGAAAACTGAATTAATGAAAACTGACAGTGGTGAGTGGCGTTAAGTTAGTTCTCAAACAAGTTCAACAATCACCATGACAGTGTGAACTCTGGCCATCCATGGGTGACTAAATTCTAGTCATATTCCTTTGGAGGTCATTGTGGTCAGGCTTTGCTTTGGACGTAGAGAAGGTCATAACAAGGACCTCATTAACAAGGTGGCCAGGAGTGGCATTGTATTTAGTTACTAGTTCTAAAGTAACTGTTGTACTGTGTTGGTGGGCAAGCTCTTTATCAACTCAGGTCAGGTTCTGGATGGTTTGAAATGTTTTTCTCCTTGAAGAGGCACATGTACCAATTCCTACAAGCCCACCTGTCACTTTCGTGTGGGAGTACCCATCTCCCCCCTGGGAGTAAAGTATGGCCGGTTTTTGTGCCAGTGTTTGGTTAGTGGATGTGTTCTGTTCTTGCTTGGCAGGGGTGAAATGTGAAGAGTGCTCCAGAGGAACAGCAACATGCAGTTGTAATAAATGCGAAACTGTTTACTGTAGTGCTTGCTTTGAGAGGGTAATGTATACAATTATACAAACATGTTCTAAGTTAACTCTTTCAGTCCTAAAATTGTAAGAGACTGAAGAATGGAAAGAGCCCTAAAAGAGCCCTCTTTTTGCAGAACAGTAAAAATATGTAAACAGTGTTGTATGCTTTATTTTTCATGGTCACATACTAGGGTTAGTACCATATGAAAGTACTGTGGATTTCATCCACAGAAAAAAGTGTTAGCACTACCTAGAACATCTGCACACACGATCTTCTCCCCTCTTGTGAGAATATAGAGATCCAGTTTTTAACATAATTTGTTTGTTTATTTGTACAGGTTCACTCATATTCAAATGCATTGCGGAAACATGTCCCCATGCCTGTTACACAGAAAAAGTGAGGAAATGCTATTTTGTAGAGCTGTTAGCATTAATAAATCATGGTGCTCTGGACATCCTACAGAAAAGCTTTCTTGTTAACACATTGACACCTGGAGCTTTTTGCCAAAACCCAAACCTGGATATAAGCCAAATTAGCTCAAGTCTAGTCAAAAAGGCCCTTGCAACATGACAATAGCATCACATTTTATGACATTTTTGCTTGTGCATGTGTGAACTACATCTTTAGGCTTTGCAATATATTTTTTTTTTTTTACTTTTTCTTTTTGTCATCTTTTTGCTCCAGTCGTTGTTGAGTTAAGTTGTTCTTATTGAGGCGAATAACGCCTTGTACCTGTCATTGTAAATTGTTTTTCTCTCTTATATTGTTATCGTCTCAGTTGTATATTGGACAACTCTTTGCTTTCTCTTTGTTATGTTTTTATATTATTTTTAGCAGTGAGGCGGCAGTTGGTTGTCCTGATCACAACAACAGACCTCTTGAATTTTATGACAAGGATGTTGGTCAGCCTGTGTGTTCACACTGTGTGGTTGTAGGAGAGAGACAAACACATGTCATCGTTCCCATTGATGAAGTTGTAAGTAACAATTAAAATTAAAAATTAATGGTGACCCCATGAGCTGCAAAAGTTTACTTGTATGCTTCGTTCTGTTGAGTTGAGTACATTTACCAGATCACTAATGTCACTTTTTTGTTGGCAATAGCTGTAAGCTTGCATCATCTTAAAATAACAATGGTTTTCAAAGCACCTTATCTTGAAATTTTATTCTCTTACTTCACTGTAAGTTTTAAAAGATTATATTCAAGGGAACTGAACATCTTGGGCATGAAAGTCCTTAAACTGTACTTCAGCTGCATTTCTACTGTATCGATAATACCCCATTGGCTGTTTATGTTTTCTTTTCATTTAGGCTGCAAATTTCCAAGCTCAGTTTAAAGCTTCAGTTGAAGAAGTCAATCCTATAATCAAACATTTGGATAAGTCAGTGCAGGTAGGATTTGATGACCACCATCAACCTAAAAAGGCAGGTTCTTAATCTCCAGAAATTAAGCATGCAGAACCATTGCTATTTAACTATTGATCTACCGCCACATCCTTTTTTTCTTGCGTTATAGAGAATTTGTAAAACACTTCCTGAGGTTAAGGCCGAGAAGAATCACATTGTGAATGAAATAAGAGAACACTTTCAGCACTTATATGCAGTATTGCAGACAAGGTAGGATTATTGTTAGATATCATGGCATTCTGAGTGTGATAACAGACCTTTGCAATAGTCGGGCGCTAGGAGTCTAATTTATTTACTTTCGTAAAAGATTAAACCTTCATTATCCAGCCCTTGAGGTGAAACAGGTGTTCTGAACCTTGTCATTGGCTAGTCCTTAGAGCAAGTTTCAATTTTTATTTCTCTGCTTCTAGAGGACAGACGTTTATCATGTGGTTTTAGGAAGTGTCCATTCCTCTCAAAAGGAGGCACTTTAAAAAGTCAAATTTTTAATGTTAATTGTGAACCAACCCTGGAATTTTTCTAAGGATTGGTGGGGGGGGGGGGGCTTCAAATAAAAAACACCCTTTGTGGGAGGGATAGGGGTTATGTTACAATATGTTGTTACTTGTCAGTCTTCAGTGACTATCTTTTTTGAGATTTCTCTGATTGCTTTACTAAGAATGAATTTTGTTGCAGAGAACAAGCACTGATCAAAGATGTTGAGTGCAATCATAATGGAGAAAAGATTCTGGAAAAACTGGTAAGAAGACATTATTAATTACATGTATGTCACTGTTTAGTTGATTGGCATTGTCAACCTACAGTTAGCTTCTGTCGTGGAATGCTTATCTGATATATAAATTATTTAAGCTAAAACGTATTAAGAAACAAAGAGTGATGTGCATGGCATGACTAATTGTCAGGGCCAGCTTTTAAATGTAGTGATGTTAATGCACTGCCAGGCGACATAAAAGAGAATTCTTATTACCCTCAATGTTGGCACTGTTGCAAACATGTGCTTTTCTTGGTTCTTTCCAACAGCGAATAGAGGTTACAGATAATTTGCAAAAGGCAAAAAGTTATGTTCAAGGTAAGAGGCAAACTGCTTTTACCTTACAGTTGTGTCTGTGTGGTTCAAAGACACTAACAAATGTGTCATTTATTTTACTATATAATAAGTTAATTACTTGGATGCTTGCACAATTTATACAAGTTATAAATTTAAACCACTCTCGAGTCCTACAAGATCTCAAACTGTGTTGCTTTGCTTGTTTTAAAAAATAGAAATAAAAAAATAATAATGTTTGGTCATAGCCTTTGATCATTTGGAAGAACTCAAAAGTCATTGGCTGCAACTCAGATTACCTTTGAACTGTATTTTTCTCCTGTTTGCCTCAGGCTTTTTTTAACAGATGCACCTGTTACTACTTTTTAAATAGTCTTGAAGCAAATTTAGTGAGTCTTTGAAGTCAACATACTAAAATTATTTTATTCTGCTCTTTTTTGTAGATTTGGAAACTATGATTGGACAGCCTCAGAAGCTGATTGACAATGCAAAAAAGGTAAGGGTCACTTCCTGCATCAGAAACAGTATATTTCTCGTCCTCCATTCATTTGCAACTGCATCCAGCTACAGACACTTTGGCAGCCACAGCCGCAGCTGCACCTATGTACTTGTGCCTTAACTGTAGATACAACTCCAGCCGAGCATAAGTTTTTCCTGTAAATAGTTTCTATATTTAGACAGATATAGTACATTTGGAGAAATCTTGATGTATAATACGCACAAGAGTGTGCATCCTTTGATTACCATGGCATGTTACATTTAGGCTGAACCACTTGTAAGCTAGTCTATACTATAATAAATAAATAAATGTTTTTTTGTATTACATTTAGTTAAGGAGTGAGTTGGAAAGTGTTCAAGAAATGCCATGTTGTGCTGTAGCAGTGCCTTCAAATGGAGATGAAGTAAAGTAAGCCACAAATAAGTGTCAAGTTACATTTATGTGTACAGTGAGGTCTAAGATTGTTTTTTCAGAGATTTTATCTATGATCTTTGCCCAAGAACATATTCCTGTGAATTGTTTGTACTAGGCATTTTATGTAAGTGACATAAAATATAATTGATTGGTAAGTGGTTGAAGAAAAAGGAAAACAATAATCCATTTCCAAGTGACTCTGTGTCAAAATGAGTCTTCATTCATATTAAAACGTGTTCCATGTACAGCTTTATTTTTATGCAAATCAAAATCGCAGCTTCTGCACAGTGTCCAGCACCTGGCACTGGTTGCCCTGCTTTGCTTTGAGCTTTGATTTGTTCATTGCGTTGTTTGCGTTTGCGTTTGCAGTGATTGGCTAGATGCAATTTCTTTAGTTTTGGATTGATAATAGCCACTGAAAACTGTTCTATTTATGAACATAGTGACTCTCTTACTTTCAAACAAGGTAGAAGACATTTTCATATAAAAGGTTTTGCATGAAGTCTCCTTTTGAAAAAGAGCCACAAGGTAACTCGGAAATGGTTTGCTGCATGACTCGATGGTTAATTGGGCTTGCACTGCTGTACCAGTGTAAGCTTTCAGTCTGTTTTATGTTCATCAGAGAAGATGGCTTACAGTGACACCTGAATAATTCTATGAAATTGTATTTTATATATTTATATGTATTTGACTTCACTGAACGTTTGCTTAAGTTCAAGAGCTGTGCCTGAGGTCTGGTTCAAAGTACATTTTTGTGACTTTTTCTTTAGGTTTGAAGCTAGTAAAGAGTTGCAGAGCAGCATTTTAGAACATGGATCAGTGTTGTCAGATGGATGTTCAAGGTGAGAATATCATCAGCTGAACAATCACATTTTATCTCTCAACTGTTGATATACTTATTTCATTCAGCTGGCATTATAAATCGCTGTTTTCTTCTTGAACATTGTGCATGTAGTGAGTTGTGCTTTTGGGAAGGCTTTCAGCCAGAAATTGAAACTTTTGTCTCCTAGACATCCCCCTGAAACAAAAAAAAACCAAAAAAAAAAACCACACACACACAAACTTTAATAGCTGACACAATTACTGGTAAGCCAGTAGTTTACATTGTGGGATGTAAAGCAAACAAATAGTACAGATAGAACAGAAACTTGTTAAGAATCCCAACTGGTAGGATGCTGACCAGCTGGCTATTTGCAAGCATGGAGGAGTTGAATTCGGGACCACTGAAGACAAATCCATCCAGTGACAGGGAGCAGGATTTGAACCCGTGACGTCCGGATTACAAGTCCAGCGCCCAACCACTAGGCCATGTTACTTCCTAAATGACCAAATGTTATATAAATGAAGCTTCATAAGCTGGAGTATTTTGACTGTCTTAGAGACTCTCTTAATAGCTTGCTTATAGTCTGTCACAAAGCTACGTGTTTTGCAAATTCAGAGGAGCAATGTTTCCTGAGGTTGGATTTAAATACTGTCTTGAGGAATATGAACAACATTGAAGTTTTGATGTTCCTGTAACTTGATGATGTATTTTAACATCAGATTTGAGCTGAAGAAAATGAATGAAATGACTGAGGAAGATCTGCGAGACGACAGTGATGATTCAGGATCTGAGCTCTTTGAGGTCTCGGAGAATCAAGATGACGTTGAAAATGTAGATCAGGGTGACGATAAAGTACAACACAAAGGGATAGTGAGGTCCATCACAGCTTCAAAGATTCTCAAAGCAGATCTTGCATGTTAGTTTTAGTTTATACATAATAACAAACTCATGCATGTTCTTTAGTACATTCTCTTTCTTTATTTCATGAGCAGGCTTTGCGATAGGTACCTAGAAAATCATAGATCTCAGGAACATTCTATCACTCTTGGAAGGTGTTATGTGTAATCATAAGGTCTCATTTTTCTGTGTTTTATTCTGTGTCGAGGTCTAAAACTGTTGAAGTCTCAGTCGTGGATATTTGGCACCTTGGCATATCGCTCTTTTTCTTTTGTCGGCCTTACAACTATGAGCAGTTTTGTAATCGATCATAAAACAGAACTTTGTCAAGTGCAGGATATTGCCCAGATTGGGATATGGCATACTTTTCTTTTGGGGTATGGAATCCATTTTAATCAAATAAATGACAAAAACAACAGCAACAATAAAACAAAAACCAACCAAACATGAAGATTATCGCTGCCCTTATATAAGTTAACACTTATTAAACAAGGTTCTGAACTAATATCAAAGCTTACAAAGAACATCTAAATCAAAGACAGTCTAATTTTTGCAGTTGCTTTAAATATACCCAGCTTGGTTTCTTAGTGATGTTACTCTGTGAATGATGTTATTCACTAGATCGTCATGAACTGGTGTTGGTGACACACATCCGAGATCCCTGCCAGTTTATGATTCAAAGAGTTGCAGATATGGAACGACTACAGATCATGATGAATGTCATCAACATTTACTGTGACAGCACAGAGAACGTCCATGATCTACTTAATGATGTCAAAATTGGTATGCTGGTTTTCTTCATTCTTGAATCTATAATTCTAATAGCAATCAAGTGAAATGGTAGAAAAGGCTCGGAAGTGATAAGTTACAGGTGTTGTGACCTGTTCGTTGACCAACTACTCTTTTATTCAGCACTCTAGATTTTTGTCCAGGCTGCAGGGTTGAGCACTGTTCCTGGGCAAGACACTGTACTCTCACAGTACAGTTTTCCATGCAGGTTTATAAATAAGTATCAGGAGTAAAGGTTACAGAAGAATGGGAAGTGGGAGTAGGTGTTGCAGAAGGGGTTGGTTCTGACCTCCCCCCCCCCTCACACACACACCACCCTCCCCTCACACAATTCAGGGAATCAGACAGAGCTTGTCAGTATTATCAATATTTTATCTAGTACTTTTGCTGCCTGACTTGCTGCTGGATGTCATATCCCGTTGCTGTAGTCTTACTGAAATCCCTGGAGGTTGTTGTTTGTATGCATTATTGTTAACACAGGTTGTTTCATTGTTATTGTCATGAAGAGGATCAAGTGAGTGGGATATTTTTTTTGTCCTTAGGTGACATGTGTTGTGCGCAGTTCACTATTGATAATCAGTGGTACAGGGCCTGTATTAAAACTGCATATTCACCAGCTCAACCCAATGTTGTACCAACACTGGAGAACAATCTATGTGTTGAAGTGCAATACATTGATTATGGAAACAGTGAGTGGCTGCCTCTTAGCAGGTGAATAGGTTCATTCATTTCTTAAGTATTAACTTAAAAGGATAATGACAACTTTTGGAGGGCATCTGGCCTGAGTAGCACCATTTTTGTCCGAGCAGAGCAAGGGCCTTCCTCGAGCTACATAGGCAAATAATGCTCAGTTTTTCTCTTGATGTTTTTCTCTTGAGCATTTTGTTCAATTTCATTTAGTGGCTCATTGTCCAAGTCCAAGCTTTGACTACAAAAGCTTGGAAAATTTGGGGCTACTTCCATTTTAAAATAAAATCTCCAAAGATCAAACGTTCACTACAGAACTACAAAGCGAGCAAGTACAAATTCATCCCCAAAAATTCGCACTAACTCTGGCATTGAAATGGTATTCTAAGGATCTCATTGCCCGAGCAATGTTGTTTGATATCTCTGTAGCCTATCAGAATCAGGCATTTTCAGTCCGCAAATTTTCTATTTGGCCCGCAAAAAAGTGCGTTTTACCAAACAGTTTGTTATTTGGCTGTGCATAGTTTATGCTAAGCAGTTCTACTCTTTTCATGATGGTGAACCAACTTGTTCTATGTTTTGACCTCTTCTGTGATATATTATGGAACAGATGCACGGCAATATGGAAACTATCTGTTTTATACAAATAAGTCTGTCCTCCAATAGACCATGACTACAAATCAATCAAGATGCGAGAATAATTTGACTCCTTACATAAATTTGTATAAGTATAAGTGTTCATTAATTTGGTTTCATAAGTCATGTTGTCTGGTTCAGAGCTAGTTGAGTTCGTGTTGCCAGTTAACATCATTGGTATATTCTGTGTTATCTGCAATTTTTTGGTATTTATGGTATATAGTAATTTTAAAAAGCCATAAAATAATACTTGTAAATTTCAGGCTGAGAAGGATGAAAGCTGAATTTCTAAATATGCCTGAACTAGCGCAGTGTTGTTCCTTGGCAGATATTGTACCTCCATTCCAGGTTTGATTAACTTCTAACAGAGAGAGTAGCAAGTTTTCGTTATCTCATTTCAATCCACCTTGTTTTGGTTTTGTATTTTTACATATTTCTATTTCACATGCTTTAAGACTCTTTTTTACCATACTGGTCTAATGCTATTTTTTTCTCATTTTCTCCTGGAGGAGGAAACATGGCCGCCAAAGGCAACAAAAGCATTTGGAAGTTTGACTGGAGACAAACCTCTGTTGATGACTGTAAGTTCAAGCTGCTGGGCTTAAACAACTTTGTAAGGGGTTTTGGATGGGCTTATAGGGACTTATATCCAGGGGGTTATAAGCAGAATAAAAGAAGTGTTTTGAAATAAGCTACGGCAGTGTTGGTCAAAATACAGATTTCATATACTGGCTTTTAATTAAGCTTTAAAATATCTAATCTTAATAAATTGAATGCATTTCATTTAAAAGCAGAGTAAGGGTATATATCTGGGTTGGGTGGGGGTGGCTTATAATGGGAAAATAGTATTCTGTGAGATACAGGTAGATGGGCCAAAAAATGGAGGGGCATTTAAGCAGAAGGGTTTGTAGGCAGCTTATAAGAGACCATTCACATTATCTTCTAGTTAGTCATTGTTTAGTAAACTAGAAGGTGGGTATAGTTTCCACTGGACGTGGTTACTGTCCAACGGTTTGTTTTGTTCTCAGTATTTTTTACGAAAAAAAAATAAGAAATAAGTTTAACCAGTACAGTCAAATCAGTCATTTTCCTAGAATGAAAAAGATGTGAAGTGGCACTTAAATTTCACTTTGTCTTACAAGTATTTTCTCAAGACTTCAGGGATTTAAACAAATCCATGCATTAAGTTGTCTATTGCAGCAGACCAAATGTCATGTGATCATTCCATTTGGTAGGTTATTGGAAAGAAAGGTAGCAAGCTGGTTATTGATTTGCGTCGTCCAGAAGATGACGAACCAACGCAAGACGATGACAGACCAGTGTCTGTCCGGGATGCTCTTGTTTTCTTAGAAGTTGCTCGGTTTTCTTCCCCTGCTTCAAATCCTGAAGGTAAGTTAATACCATTCTCGCGGATACCTGAACATTACAAAATACCTTCCTGACGAGGTGTGGTGGCCTCATGATTGGTGCGCTAATCCCTGGATAGAGCGTCTGGGGTTTGAGCCCTGATCAGGGACATTGCATTGTGTTCTTGGGTGAGACATTTTACCCTCAAAGTGCCTCTCCACTCAGGTGTGTACATGTAAATGAGTACTGGTGAACATAAGGGCAGTATCCCATCCAGGGGGGAGAAAAAATACACCTAGCTCCTTGCTTCATGTTGCAGAAGCGGGGATAAGCTCTGGCCTTATCAGTCCCTCTTTGCTCATACGCAGACTTAAACTTCCTGAAGAAAGTTGTCTTGGAAAGTTTCTGGAAATTCTGACAAATTTTTAAGATGAAGACCATTCCACCAAAAAATTCAGGTTGCCCTCTTTTTAGGAATGATGTTCCATTTACAATTGGGAATTCGAAAACAATTTAAACTTTTGGTGTGATGAAATGTGACCTTGGTTTTCATATTGGTTTGATAAATTGGATGAATCTTTTGCAGAGTTACCTAGCAATCTGGTAGGAAGCAAAAAGTACTATCTTCATATTCTTAATTTACAGGCTGCTTTTTGGTCAACAGTTAGTCGAATCTTCTATTTTCCATTTTTAGTTGCCTTTCAGAATCCAAGAAGAAGTCTTTAAAGATTTCATGCAAATTCTTTTATTATTCATATATTTTTTTGTTTTTTTTTTATACCAGGCCTTTTCTTTCCAAAGAAGACCTACAAAGAACCTGTGCTTATTGGAGAAGGAGCCTTTGTTGACATGCTAGTCACACACGTCGCAGCACCTGATGAAATCTATGTTCAAAAGGTTGTAAATATCACGTGGTCGTAATAAAGTAATTATTGTCTGATTCCCATTGGAATGTTAGGCCCTTTTTGAGAGCAGTGGTGATGAGAATTCAGATGCTGGAGGCTGTTTGTATTGATGTACTGAAAAATTCTCACAACTGAGGTTAAATGAAAATTACAACAATTGTTTAGGAGATTTGATATTTGTAGCTGGAGAAACAAAGTGCCAGTGTATATTTGCTGATATAGTATGCGCTTTGCTGCCAGTGACGTCAAAGGCCAACAAGTTGCCACTGGAAACGGAGCCAATTGCCCCTGACAACAACACAGGTTGAACAGTTACTAAACTTTCATAGCACCTTACTCAGATTAGTATATTCAAGTTTAATGCCTTGTCTGTTTTCCTGCTCATTTTCTCTAACAGTCAGTGACACGATCAGTGCTTGAAATGTGCTTTGCTGTGAGGTTGTTCCTTCTCATCAGGTGTCGGCTCATGGCCGTGTAGATTGTTCTGTCATGTTAACCACTTTCGTTTGCGTCTACGTTTACAGCTGCAGAGTGAGGAGTCATTGGAGCTGCAGCACATTATGCAGGAGATGAGCAAGATGTTTGGTGGAAGGAGGCGTGGTACCGAGTGGAGTGTACCATGGCCTTACAAGGGTACGACTGTTTACAAGCTAGCTCATCTCCAGTACATCATTTTTCATTATACTCACAGACATCAGATCATTACAGCACCGCACCTCCCGTTTTACAAGTGAAGATTGAGTGTTGCCTTCTATTGTCTGTAGTAATCTAGTGATATTATGTGGTACTGTCATGTCTTATTTAATACTCTGGTGATGTTCAGTTCCGTTGAACCGTAGGAGAAGGCCTTATTTAAAACGGGGTCAAATAATCACTTAATTTAGGTGTCATTGTATTTAGCACTGCTGTGCTAATTAGGGAAACTATAAATGAAGAAACAAATGTTGTAAATAAAACTGAAAACATGTCACAAATCCCAAATGGCAGTATGCGGACCAGTTCTCTATTTACAAGACGTGAGGGAGTTGAATTTAGGACCACCAAACACAAATCCATCTGGTGACAGGGAGGCGGATTTCAACCCGGGACCTCCAGATTACAAATCCAGTGGCCTAAACCTCTAGATCATGCAGCTTTCACAAGACAGACGATTGCAAACAGACCATTTGTACTCCAAGCAAATGTTTAAACCATGTAAATTACGTCTACATGCCTCTCTTTCAGGTCTGGTTTGTGCTGCAAGATTTACTGTAGACAAAGTCTGGTACAGAGCTTTGGTTACAGGTAAGAAAACAGAGGAGTGTTAACTTGGTTAACTCCAAGAGGGAACTGACAACAGCCTGGTAGACTGTGTAAGGTGCTAAATGACGCGCGCGCACACACACACACACAAAAATATATATATATAAACACGAAACGGCCATAAATTGGAAATTCCTCGCCCAAGAACACATATTATGCAGACCATCCAGTCCAGCCACTGCTCCTACTACTTTTAAAGACAACCAACAGTCTTTATTATATCTCTCAGTTAGTACGCGCTCTGTGATTGGTCAATTTAGCGGGCCGTACTCTGCTGTACAGACCGCTAAATTCCAAAGTTTGTTTTAGTCGCCATGCAAAATGCCTGAGGTATAATAAATATCTTACTAACCTCGTTGTCTTGGACCGAGAAAACGAGGTTAGTAAGAGGTATGAATACATGGCGTTCAAAGTTTGTTCTCGTTTAGTATTTTGACTCAAAATAGCATTTAATTTTCCTTGTCATTAAAGCAGAATTTGCCATGAAGTTCTGGTTTACATCATCTTAAAGACCATTCTATAACTCGAGTCGCGTGAACACCTCTTAGTAAACAATACTGTTGTTTGTGTGTCATATCATTCGTTCTGTTTGTGTTTACAGCCGTGAATAGTGACGAGACAGTGCAGGTTACTTATGTCGACTTTGGCAACTCCGAAAGGCTTCCATTTGCTGATATTAGGAAGCTGCCAGATATGTTTCTTAGACTGGCAAAGCAGGTAAGAGTTCTTATCTTGGCAAAAAAAAACAGCTTGAAGACGATACGAACTGACTTGTAGTAGAGTTCTTGGAGTCCTGTAGAGTTCTTGGTCTTTCCAAAGTCCATTAGCAAGTGGCAGTGTCCTTCATTCGTTAGAGGCCTGGGTTCGAGCCCTGGCCGAAGTCATTCTATTGCTATATTTAGTAGAAAAGTACTTGCGTGAAAGGCTGTTAGCCAATGAAAAGACCTTTAAGAACGCCGTACAGTTGCTTTTAAAACAGTGATGACAACAGTAAGAGATCATAAAATATAACACTGCAATAGATGGCATGATTGAATGATTCTGTGTATTTCTCTCAGGCGTTACTTATTTGTCTCGTGGATGTCAAGCCTAATAACGAAGAAACAGGATGGCAGCACCAAGTATGTAGTAAGGTTTATCGAGTTTGACGTTCACACGATGACAGTATTGTTTTTATATTTTTTATTTTTTTCTGGCACAGATTCTTTGAAAGACCCTCTCAGATCCTCATGATTTTACGTGTGCTTTCTTTCCACGTTTATTTTAACTTTTTTTTTTTTTCGCTCAAACCAGGACCGAGTAAATATCTCCAGCCTGCTGCTGAACAGATCGTTAGTCATCGATGTTAAAGGTATACTCTTGTTGGTTAAAGCGATTCTTAAAAAAATCATTCAAAACTATGGGTTTACTTTCATGTTTAAGTCTTCTTCGGATACTTTACGCAAGGAGTTGTGTCAGTAGTGGCGTTCATTTGTGTAACCTTGCTTTATTTCAGGTGTAGAGGATGGCAAGATGGCTGTGTTGATGTATGACACTTCAGGCGCGCAGGACGTTTGTATCAACGAGTTTCTGGTGCAGAATGGCTACTGTCAGACAGCTGGATTAGGGTATGCTTTTCATTATAAGACAGTTACGACAATCACTGAAACTTGTAGTTTGATGGATATTGATTATTGTCGATGCTTTGCTTCGAATGGAGCTCAGGCACGGCATTTTGAGTTTTTTCGGTCAGTTACAAAATTTCCTCTAAATTGAATAAACCTGAAAATAATAGTTTACTAAGATAGAAAAACACCGAAGAGATAACGATAAACCATAAAGGAACAAGGATGGTTAATGATGAAGAAAATTAACACGGATTACAAACGACTAACTGAAAAATTCAGGTCAACTTTTCAATATGCATTGCACATCACAGAAAAAGGATTTATTGCGAATCAATTTCAAAACAATAAACGCAAGACACCTTTGATTTTTTTGTCATCCCTAAAACTTTGATACAACAGCGCCAAGCACGTTGGCTGCGCTGCCGCCCAGTTCTCTCGCGATTCTATCCCCGCGTTCAACGATTGAATTGAAAGAAAAGAAAATAGAGAGTTGTGAACAGTCTAGGATCTGATTTCGTGGAGAGTTAATATTTGCATTTCAGTTATGTGAAGGAAGAGGAAGAGACAGAAAAAGCAAAAAATATAGAAACAGGAAAAGAGCGCAAGAAAGGTAGCATGTCTCGGATTCTCGCATGCTCATTCAAGCGTTCTTTCAGTATTGTAAAGAGGCGAGGTGAAAAAGCAGCTGAAAGCGAAAACGCGGGAGAAAAGAGCGATGAACAAAGAGAACCAGAGCAGACAGTAGAAGAATCAGACAGTCTGCAGGAAACCCCAAGTGAAGCTGACACTCAAGGAGAACAGTCTAGTCAGACTAGTTCATTCACAGAGGAGGAGAGAGCTTTGTCTGAGGAGAAAAGTGAGTCCAGAGCTAAAGACGTGCCGGTCCCAGCTGAGGATTCTAAAGAATTCAAGTACAAGCCAGCTACCTTGCCAGAGAGTAACCGATTCCAAGCTGGTGTCACATTCGTGGATTCCCAAGGTTATGTTTACGCTCAAGAAGTGAAAGAAGGTGAGAATGTCACTATCTTTAGGAACAAGGGACTGTCCAGAAAATACCAAAACAGCTTGTTTGCTTTGATTGGTTGAGCTCATTTCCCTTTTTTTAACAAATTATATATTTCAGTAAACAGAAGAGACACATTTTCTTTCATAGTCAGTGGAAAGCTGTTTTTTCCTCTTGATTTTACTCAATCTTACGAATTGCAGTCGATCACAATGGAATATTTAATTCAAGCTAAACTGCATCTGACCAAAAATGAACACCCTCTGCATTTCACCACAAATCGCACCTTGTGTTTCATCGCGTCATGTAACGTTAGTCTGGTTGGGAATGTGTAAAACAGGTCTTTTGCTGTGTAAATTTTTCCACTGTATTTCTCGATCTTCTGTCGTTCCAGGGGACCGTACATTGATAAATATCATGGGAAGCCTGTTGGAGAAGTACGGTAAGGGCGAAGACCTCTCGGCTGCCCCGGTTAATGAAACGTCAGTGTCTCCAGGCCTTCCTTGTGTTGCTCAGTTCACAGAGGATGGTATGTGGTACCGTGCAACGGTGCTGAAGCTTGTAGACGACGACAAAGTGGAGGTAAACTGTCTGTCATTGTACCAACCGTCGCACAACTGACAGCATTATTCGCCCTGTTTCTTCTAACTTTACGATACAAAGAGAAATGATGATCTTTTACTTTCTCCGCAATTAGCTCGAGCACACCGAACGTAAACAGTACTCTGGTTGGCATAAGTTCGTATTGGGGAGCTTAAGAAAACCGAGACGGCAACGGCAACAAAAACTTCACCAAACAAAAGGTTTAATAGCAGAGCAATGGCTATGCAAGTGCGTTTTAAGTCATTGTAAATTTTGATTGCCGTCCTCCGCTGAACAACAATGTAAAATGACTGATTTCTTCGTATTTTGGATAACGTAGACCATAACGGCAAATATTTCATTTTTCTTTTCCGAATTGATCGTTGGAATATTAGTTTGAGGAAGTTTTTAGAGCAACAGACCCACTGAACAGGTCTTGATATTTACAAAATTCGAAGGTAAAATACAAAATCATTTTTTGCTAGGCGTCGTCCCCGGCGTTGCCGTCGTCATTGCTTAAAATCGCTATTGTTACTAAGCAATGTGCTCCAATACGACAAGCTCCATCATTTCTTACATGCTGCATTTCTTGTGATTGTTTTACTGTATTTAAAGCCATTTCACAGAAACGGAAATTATTTTTCTTCTATGATGTGTTAAAAAAATCTGGAAGATTCAAATGATATAAACACCTGCTGTGATTCAATTTCAAAACGTAATACTTAAGGATTCAGAAAGATAAATTATGGCGGCCGGCAAAAGGATACGCAGTTCCTTCGTTTGGCATAAGGGTACTGCAAGGAATTCAGCTCCAGGTTATTATGGAATTTAAATGAGCACGAGAATTTATATTTTACCTACGAATCTCACGAGGGTTTGTTTCTCACTCTCAAAACTCGACACAGCGGTAAATTCCGAAGGGAAAGTTTAAAGAACTAGTCGTCATGGTACCCGTTATCCAGACTACGCAGATTGTTGTTTTGCAGAAGACGGCAAAGAAATGTACCAAGAATTATAACGCATGTGCAGAGGAGCATGGACATTGTACTGCTCTGAAATCTTTTGTTTAGCGACGTTGCCTTTGCTGTTGTGGTTTCTCGCACTTGTATTTTAGCTGTCTTAGCAACAGACGCAACAGAAGTAAGAGGCTTAAGTTTTGTTTTCACAGGTAAACTACGTTGACTTTGGCAACTCTGAGGTGGTGTCCCTGTGTGCATTAAGACAAGAGATGCCTTTTATGGAAGTACCACAGCAGTGTCTTCAACTAGTGTTAAGAGGCATAGAACCCGTAAGTAGCTTTGGTTCCATATTTGGAAGCCATATATCACGCTCTGTTCTATCGGGACAATATAATTTCTCGCATAGCCAATCAGAAGTAAAGGTGAAGTTGGCATCCGCGAATTCTTCTGCGCTTTGCGACAGGTATTTGTACTTGAAGCCTGAGAAGTTTTTTACGGTTGTAGTTAGCCCTTAATTTGGGTCGGCGAAAGTCATTAGAAATGTGCCCTGACAAACCCAGGTCATCTAGAATTAAATTAAAAATCGCTAAAGGTTCACCGAGTTGCAACAAGTAGAGAGTAAGTAGTAGACCACTGTGGTTTTGGATTGAGTTTGCCAAGGTAATGCCTTGCTTTGTTTTATCTTTACTAACAACTTGTAAAGACGAATCATAGCAAATACGCGTTTTTAACCAATCAGAAGCAAATTTAAATCAATCGTGACTTCGCATGTGCGCGTTTTCCCGCGCTGTCGCACGCTTTCCCGCGCTTGGCCACGATGCATCTTTTCCTCTTAACTTCTTATTGGTTCATTGCGCTGTGGCATTAATTTAGGCAGTGCTCCACTCCTATTGTTTTGGTAGAAAACCAGTGATGGTCATTGGCCGCCAGAGGTCATCCATGCTTTGTCTCAGGCCGTGGTTGGACAAGATTGTGTGGCAAGTATCAAGGTAAGGAAGCGATACTTAAAGTTTAAACAAGCTCAAAGAACTGCAGCTGTTCATTCAAGAGGTGTCTTTGAAAGCGCAATCAAAATGCTCACGTTGTTTCACCGTTTCTAGGGTGATAGACTTCCTGGCTACCCACTGGTAGTGGAGTTGTTTCTTCCTGATGGCTCTGATATAGCCCATACTTTGTTGACCAGAGGCCTGGTGCAGAAATCTCCTACGCAGCTTGAAGGAGAAGAAGGGTCGCCCCAGTTCTACCCGAGAAAGAGAGGGCCTGGTAAAGCTAAACCAATTAAATCTAAGAGATCAATTACTGAAACGAGGTTAGTACTTGCCGCTTGAAAGAAAAAAAGTTTTTTCGACGTTTCGATGCATCACTCACAAGATTGAGGTCGCTAATGTCAGTGTAAAAGTTGTTATTAAAGAGTTGAGTTTTTAACGGATTGCATTGCAGTATGCGTCAAGTATGCCGTGTACTAATTCATTGAACGTCGATTGACATAACCTAAATTTTTTTTGGTAAACTGCTTAACAAACAGCTCATTATCCGATATTATTTCTCAAAACTTGTTCATGACAGGGCGCATGCTCAGATGATCAGTTCACGGGAAGCTGAATGTGTGCTGGCTCGCACCGAACTTCCTGTGGATGGCATTCGCTTTGACGTCACCATCACGCACATTGAGCGACCGGACTGTATTTTTATCCAGCGGGTGCCACCCACGGAGGAGGACGTGGGATTCTCTAATGATCCCGACCCCACCCTTGAGAGTGCGACGCAAGAGCTGAGAACGCTAGAGGAGATGATGGCGAAGATTAATAGTGCGGATTACTTCAAGAATTACACTCCTTTGACAACTGTGAGCGAAGGTGAGTTAAGTTTGCCGCTTAGGATTGAAATTTAGTCTTAAGGACTGACGGAAAGATAAGCGTTGCTAAGCAACATGATGTATGCTGTATTCCGTCAAGTCTGGAAGTGTTAGTGCTAATTTTCAATCGGGTGAGTCAGAGAAGAATTAGTACTTCTAGAAAGACTTGCTAAAAACGGTAATGGTTTTTCTGTTTTCTCTGCTTTCCGAGTGTCTTAAAACCAAAAGTGAAATTCTGGCCAATCTCAAAGGACACTGGCAATCTAATGGACCAAAAAAACTAGAAGAAAATACATTAAGACAGCGCAAATGCGGGAAGACGTGCGCGAGTTTGGTTTTACCTCTGATAAAATGTCAAAATGGCGCTAGTTTTTTTTTAAGCTAGCGGCAGTGCAAAAAACTTCAACTAAGTTAAGTCCGCTCTGGTCAACGCTATTTAGGAGAAGACGCTGAGCCTGTGTGCAACGGCCGAGACCAGAGTAATCTGAGTACTCATCTTGGTAATAGTGTTTTGCCCATAGTGCTTAAGTTATCTCCAGTCCCAGAAACAGAGCAAAATAAAGTCGGACTAGTTTCGAAGTAAATACAACGTAAGCTTAAGCTTGGGCGTGAAAGCGAGTGCGTTTCGAGGTAACAATGTGAAGTTCCTTTGCAGGAATGTTATGCTGTGCTCGTTATACTGAGGATGATATGTGGTACAGGGCTCAGGTTAAGACCGTTGAATGTCCGAGGCCTCTGGAGGCACGGGTGGTGTATGTTGATTACGGTACGACTGAGGTAGTCAAGGCCGATAGGTAAGACCCAGAGAATTGCACCACAAATACTTTCCATAACCATGTCTTGAATTTGCTGAGCCAGTGATTTTGCGTTGGGATGTTGCATAGTAACAGGACGACAAGCCCGCGTGACAACTTTCGTAATTTGTCGGTGAGGTTCGGAAGCTTTTCGAGTCGTTTTACGAGGATGTGCTAGCAAAGTGACGTTCTCCCGACTGAAGAGGCAGAGCTTTTCAGCGACGACTGTGTGAACAAATTATCCCTTTTCTCGTCTGCCCTAGAGCGTGACTTTTTAGAAGAAAATTCGTCATTTGTAAATCTGTCATTTTGAAAGTGGGTGAACGCCGCATGGTATGTCATGTTTGCACGGGAATTTGCCTCATATTTATGGCATTATTTTTTTTAGTGGTTGCTGAAGCGTCTAGTGTGTGTAAGTGAAATCTCTGACTTCGTTGATCAAATTTCTGGAGTGACTGGGTAGCGTGTTCATGTGTTCACGCGGAACATTTACAAACATGTACAATACAAACATATAGAATAGTTTTCATTGCTGATCTTGTAGACACACATGTTTTGCTCGTGCATTACTTCTACCAAATCAACTACTATTGCAATGTTTCCAGACTTCGAGGCTTTCCATCAGAGTTGTTGGATTTGCCGGTCCAGTCCACGCGCTGTTTCCTCGCTGACGTCAGGCCTCCAGATGCCACGGATAAACCTATGATGGATGATGGGTGTTGGCCGGTGAGCACCATGGAGACTCTGGTACAGCTGGTGGCCGGCAAGAAACTCGTGGCAAAAATGCTGGTAAGTGATGAAAAATTAGAATTTCTTCGACCAAAGCGTGTTGGCTCAATCACTGACAAATTTCCAAACGTTAATTTCTAGTTCGTTGGTCCGCCGGCCAGCGTGCTGTTGTACGAACATAAAACGAGAAGCGATGGCTGTGTCGAAGAAGTATCGATTGGGCTTCTGCTAGCTCAGAAGGGCCTCGCGAATTGTATGGATTACGAAAAAGCCACATACGAGGAATCCGAGAGCGGTGAATCGGAGGACAAAACTCTTGAATTCCAAGAATCGGAGCTTCGGTTTACATCAGAGGACTCGGATGCAGAGTCTAAGAACTCTTCAACTGTTGATTTGCTGGACAAAATTCTCACTCCTAAAGTGAGCTTTTCTCACGCTAAACAGCAACTCCTCAAGCCTACGGAGTTCACCACGCGAAACTCAGATCAAACTCCTAAGAACTGTGACTCCGTAGAGAAACGCGAAGAAGTCGGGGGCGCCTCTGTGAACGCTAAAGATGGTAGCTCCTCGACAACTCCAACAAGCAACTCGCGTGACCAAGAAGAGACTCCACCCCAACCAGTGTCGTCTGGCCACGTGACTGAAGTGACGTCATCACGTTCAGCTGAAGTAAGAAATGAGAATTCTATAGAGTCCTCTGTATAGTGGATAAAGCATAGTGAAGAGAGCAAAAGAGTTTAAGAATATGATAATATGGACTTAACATCGATTCAGCTAATGTGGCAAAGGGTGTATTATGATTTAATTCTTGTTTTTTAGTTTCTGTTTCGTTGCCCAGTTAGAGGGTTACAAAGAAATAGACGTTATTTGAAGACGACTCATTTGGCTTGTTCGTGAAGTTGTGTCCGAAATGGTAATTTTTCTCGTGATTGTTGTAGCAACACTGATGTAAACAAAATTGTGGCATTTTTAAGAGATACAGGAAATGACATTCGCTCAGATTTCAATAAAAAGATTGCTTCATTGTTGTTTTGCTTGCCATTTTTTTCTCTGTTTGTAGATAAGAGAGAGTTCTAGCAATGACGTCTGCGACGGCGAGGACGACGCCTTGTAAAAAATTCATTTACATTTTACCTTCGAATGTCTCAACTGTGTAGATCCTATCAGTAAGCCTATAGGTCTAAAAACCTGCTCAGGCTAAGATACGAAAACTTAGCCATTGCGGTCACGTTTTCCAAAATACGTACGTCGTCGTGATTTGCCAATAGGGAGTTTCGCAAAACCGTGACGGCGACGGCAACGGGAATATCGCTGCAGAAGAATGGCTGTGCACGTGCGTTATAAGTCTTGGAGCATTTCTTTGCCGTCCTCCACAAAACGACAACGTGAAATGACTAAATTCTGCGTTTTCTGAAGAACGAGAATCACGACGGCCAATTTTTAAAATCTCTTTTTCAATTTTATTCCTCGTGTCGTAGATTCATTTTCTTGATAGTTTTGACAGTGATAACGAAGTAAATGACTTAAGAGTATCGCGAAATTCGTAAGTACAGTATAAATTCATTTTTTTATCGACGTTGTCCTCGAATTCTCCGTACTAGCTTCTTAAGCTGCCTATGAGGAAGCTTAACCACGACGACGACGGCACCGAGAACGACACCAAACAAAAGGTCTAATGAGCAGAACAATGGCTGTGCACGTGCGTTATAAATCTTTGTACATGTCTTTGCCGTCCTCTACAAAACAACAACGTGAAATGACTATTAAAGTTCTGCGCCGTCTACGGAACTTGGCCGACGATGGCTAATTTTTCGTATTTCCATTTGGAAATGAACGCCGTCGTGGCATATTTAGCTTAAACCCGTTTTTAGAGCCACTGGAGTACCGAGCAGATCTAAACAATCGCAAATTTCGCTTGTAAAATATAAATTCAGTTTTTACTAGGCGGCGTCATCGTCATCGTTTCTTAACCCTTTGAATACTGACAAACTCCGAATTAATGCCACTTTTAGGCAGCAAATGGCCTTTTTTGGCCATTTTGGTTACACAGTTTCGTCCCAATCATCGAGAAAAGTGCTTTCTAGACAGTGGCCGTTTCTTTCGGTTTGAGGACGTTTTCTAGCATTTTTAGTTGCGTTGTCATTTGGGTTCTCGATTTTTGCTGCCGAGTTAGCCATATGAGTACGGTTTCCGGCGATGAGAAAAGTTTGGCCTCAAAGCTCGTTTGGAAAGGAAAGCCGGTCAGCCAAAAGTAGCAGTCGGTGGGAAGGCCATGATTTTCCTGTGTTTTGGGGGTAAACGTTCGGTGGTTTTTAGCTGTTATTTAGGTTCACTTGATCCGATCTTTGTCGTTCAGGCATCATTTACAAGATCTTTTTGCGTTGCATCGACTGACTCTCGAAGATTTTTAGCGTCACTTAAACTGATGACGTCACAAGTGGTACAAATTGCACGACAATTAACTGGACGTATATGTCCAGTTAGGGCTCAAAGGGTTAAGCACCCTATTACATGAGAGTAGTTTCTTAAAGCTCCAAGCGTTTTAACCCTTAATACCTAGATTCCGATCTCCAATTTCCACCCGGGCAAAGTTTCCTGATTTTGCTAGCGAGAACAACCCGTCTTGGAGTTCAGTTTGGATACTTCGCATCGTGACCGCAATTTATTTAAAGTTATTTGTTTCCGTCGTGGTCTTGCTCTTTGTTCTAGGTCTTCTAAAGCAAAAGAAGCCGCATTGAAAAGCGTGGTACAATGCTTCAGACATCCTTTTAGAAGATAAGTAACACACAATTTATTTTAGTGAACAAGACGTTAATTTGGGGCCAGGCTAAGTCTCCGCTTAACAGAGGTTTCACGTAGTGGTTAGTCTCCCTCGCAGCCGTTTTTAGCATCGTCACGCATCGCTCCTCCCCACGATGCTATAAACGGCTGAGAGGGAGACTACGTAGGGGTGAGCAGAGGAAAGTCTTTTCTTCCTGTTCAAGGTCGTGCCTCGTAAGAATAATGGCACAAAACAGGCTCATTTACATGAAACAAATATAATTTGGTATATGTCTTTAGAACAAACGATCATATTAGTTACTAAAGAACTGATTCAGCTGCCGTTGCTTAGAACTTCTTCAAGCGTGGTTGAAAACGTGACTATATTAAAAATAACACGTTGCTTCTCAAGTTATCCAGTCTGTTCTTGCGTGTTCCCTGTAAAAGCCAGCCCGGGGGGGGGGGGTACTCTCAGAAAAATTTGGTAGGGGTGTGCGGCCCACTTCCCAAAACCCTTACCCTATTTATGACCAAAATCTGTGATTTTCCCTACC
>OMLO01000527.1_pt1 | contig 25113 bp, 11 predicted proteins | sample 1674811 | NCBI WGS metagenome assembly OMLO01 (sample SAMN06265003, study PRJEB25207) | coral metagenome | isolation source: Coral host | place: Mexico:La Bocana,Puerto Morelos, Mexico | collected 2008-11-13
TTGATGGTACGCTTCACTGTATGGCTGGTAGAAATATGACTACAATGTTACTCAACTCAACAATAAAAGATACATGAAAAATATTTGACTTCTCACAACAGGAGTTGAACCTGCTAACACAGCTGTATAACTTCTTGCAGACCAGTTGAATGTTTCCCTTTGAGTAGCAGGGGGATTTTTCCCCAGTAGCTTATTATTAATCTTAAATATTTCCATGCATCTGGTGATAGAGCAGCTCAGATACAGCGCAAGTATTGCACTGTTCTACATCATGATTTTCTATGAATCTCATTTCCCACCTTTCCATTACTGACAGTGTTCAATTTTCAGGAAAAATTTAGTTTGATCACTCCAGGTATGAAGGGTTGAATTTTTCCAGAAATTGTACTGTTTTCATACAGAGCAGTTGCAAAGAAAGTCACAAGAACATACCACTGAAGCTGAAACCAGCGACAGGAATCTTTCTCTGCTTGGCTTGTCCTCTGCACACTGGCTTTCCACATCTGTAGGATTATGAATACACCAGGAACCATAGGATACATAGGGTGCAAGCACAGCACACACAATCACGAAAAACCTGTACTCCTAGGGAACACTTCAGTCAGCATATGCAGATCAGACAGAACAAAAAACATAATTTTTTAAAGTAACAGCAATAATTGGATAGAGCTTGTGTACCCAAGATACATATCAGGTCAGCCAGCAGCGATGCACATCCTGGATGAATTTCCTGAGAGAAAAAGTAGTGAAGCAAAAATCAGCTAAGGTTTCACCTTGATAACCTTCCCTCTTACAGAGGGATGCTACTCGTGTCCATAATTTTGTTTGCAACGAAGATTCCACTCTATGAAAGCTGCTTTCAAAACATATAGGAGAAGCATATAATTAAGGGATAAGCAGCAGGTTATGAAAAACAATTCTTAAGGGAATGATCACAAAAATTCACCCCTTTCCAAACAATGACAACTATAAATGAACGACTTATTAACTGGCAAGTGCGTCATATGGCGTGTACGGAAAACGAGCAGATAATCAAATTAGAGAAAATCAACGTGATTCTTACCGTGACATCGGACAGCAACGAAAGGGCATCTTCTTGCCGCAGATCGCCTTGAATAACGTGACTAAACACTTCATAGATCACACGCTTGAGATCTAAAACACAAAACGAATCGATTGTAGGAAAGATCTCGAAATTCCTAACCAATCAACAAGCTTACAAACCATTCTCCCTGCACTGAAAGTTTGAATCAAACAGCTCTCCTTCTTTGCCTCGCACGCAGTTTTTACACAGCCGAAAACTGCAGATAGATAAAAGATTCGTAAGTATCTGGTAGTGAGAAAGACTCTTCGACAAAATTCATTGAACGTACACATCATCCTTGCCCGATTTTTCCCAGTTCTTTACCACATTCGGCGAAACAACCATGGTCGCCATTTTTCCTCCACATGGCGCGAATATCCCGGATGTTACGGCCCGCTTAAAGATCGCAGGCTCACTACCGCTTTCTGGAAAGCTTGTGCTATGTCAGGTGGTTGTCATAAGTTTTTGACAATTTATCGTCCCAAGAAAGCTTTCCGTCTTTTCTCCTCGAGATTTTACAGTCAAAATGTACTTTCTGGACTAGAAGGATCTGATACAGGTTTTAATCCCACTAGGAGAGCTCTAGATCGAGCGGACAGACAGTTTGAGGTACTTGGTGCAGAAGCCACTTTTCAGGGGTCTGCCCAAAAGTTGGAGGATGCTCCAAAACTTAAATTACCTGAGGTGATGTCTCTCTTAGAGCATACATACGCAGCATGCTACTGTCTTCGTGACATCAATTCAATCATGGGGATATCTTAGGGAATACGATGGAATTTCGAGCAAGGGTATTTTGGCTTTCCGAAGCACGGGGAGAGGGGCGTCATAAGATGTGATATGTGATGGTTAGACTTTCAAGACTTCTCAGATAATGACTATAAATCGTAGTCCCCGTCTCCTGCATTTTCAGTGTTACATGATTAGCAGGGGACGTTAAAGAACCCACACTCTCATCTATAACAGTAGGGCACTTTCTTCATGTGTCCTAGTTTGGCCGTGCCTCACGGATGGGTTGATGCTTAATGTAGGGTCAAGCTCATTGCACTTTTCCCTCTTTGATAGAATCATCTACAAGAAAAATTTCTTTAATCTGATGAGATTATAAGTTAGACAAGAAGGAATAGCATTGAAGAAGAATGCAAATGAGGCATTAATTAGGGGAATTCAGGCCAATGGGAGGGGTGGTTGACTCCCATTTAAAAGGTCAGGAGGTACAAGTCCAGGATTCTAGCCTTTCTAATGATGAAAGGAGGGTGCACAGAAAGAAATGATGAAATATAGAAACATGTTTGTTTAGGCTTGATTTCCACACGTCTTTTGATTCCAGTCTACTAGTGTGGGCTCCCTTCTTGAATGGGGACTGGTAATCAAACCTATTTAATTTTTAGTTGTATCTTATAGGGGTCAAATAAAGCTCAAGCTACACCTAGATTAATCTTCTTAATTAAGTTTTTAATTCCAATTTTACAACCAGTCAAGACTCTTGTACCCATTGGAGATATCACAAAGCTTGTTTTAGTTCCACTACCAGTACCCCCTGAATTTAAGCACATGACCTGGTAGTACAATAATTAGATCATGTGTACTAAAGGCATTAGCAGTTGAGTGTCGATCGATACCCTCAATCAATCAGGATTTTGAATGAGTACTGACTGAGATGTCGATTGACAGGCGATTGCAAATAATTGTCCAAGGAATCTCATCATGGGAAAGTGCGAGAGTGTTGTGTTATCGAGCTTTGCCTAATCTAACCTAATCTTGTTCCATCAGGTTGCCTTCGTTGGCAGGACAAGTGTTGGAAAATCCTCTCTTATAAATGCATTGTTGAACCAGAAGAAACTTGTCAGAACATCTAAAAAACCTGTATGTAAAATAGCTATGGAAATCATATCATATCATATTTACAACCCCCAAAGCTACTGATCTGCTAGTGATTATTTGAATATTTCTTATAGATTGTGGAACTGTATTTTGCACAACTGTTAGCTTTTTGAGATTTATGTTGTGAATTCTAACAACCCAGACAAATTCTATGGAATATAGGCTTCAACATTGCTATGTATTTCAGTAGAAAACCTTAACCCTTGAAAATCTAATTGTTCAATAGAAACATATTTTTCAACCAATCAATGCACCTGTAATAGTTTTGGGTTATTTTCTAATGGTCTTTATTGGTGTTCAAGGGTCACACACGACTCGTCAATTTCTTCAATATTGGTTCAAAGATGTACCTAGTGGATCTACCTGGTTATGGATATGTAGCAGGCTTAGGAAGCAAGCGTGGTACTGAGCACTTTGTCAATGTCGCAGAAACATACCTTAAAGAACGGGTTGGGAAAGAGTAAGTTGATGACTTGTGTACCTTTTTGCCAAAACAGTTTCATCATCTTCAGTTCCTTCTCCTTTATGGCAGAAGGTAACGAGACAGTGCTTCTTAATTTAGGCAGATCCTCCAATGAGTTCCTAATTACTAATGGTTAATCAAGTTTTACAGTTTTACTACACAGTCAGGAAGTTAGGTAGGGTAAAGAGACTAAATAAAAAGTAATATTAAAATGATAGAAATTAAATAAGAAAAATATACAACTCCTAACTGACCAAGCAAATAGTTCATACTAAGTGAAATTGGCCCAAGCTAAGATTGTCAATGAAAATATCTACACAGTAAGTCATTTATTAATTTAATTGATACTCCTCACAAAGCTTTGTCAAACTTTATTTCGTAAAAAGTTGTAAATGGTGGTCTAGATGTACATTCCCTGTATGCTCGAAAGATTCAGAAGGAAATCTGTTGATCTTTTTCGGCTTTCTGTTGGTCTCCTTTCAGTTTACACAGCTGGGAGAATATTGACCACTGCCATCATGAAAAATCTTATCCAAATGCCTACATGAAAGTTCAATAATAACTAAGAACTGCTTGATGGAAAATTATTGTATATTTCACTTTTTACAGGTTAAGAAGTGTTTGTCTCCTTATTGATGGAAAAGTTGGAGTCAAGAAAAATGATCTCATAGCCTTTGAAATGATGGGTGAATTTGGGGGCCCTTTTCAGGTAAACTTTGTTTAATTTTTGTTGTAGCAAGATATTATACCCGTAACACCTGTTACAGCTGAGTATGTTTGATGGGTCATCCATGAAGTTGCCTTAACTGATAGAATTCACTCAAAAGGTAACATGTTTGTTAAGGGAGTGAGGATCAAGGTTACAGTCGACTTAAAACTTAATGGCAGCCCCGTATATACCGGTAATATTCAAAGTGGCATTCTGCAGGTTGACAGAGAAATATGCTGACAAAAATTGGCCATATATTAATCCATGGTTTAGTGATTGCAAAAAGGCATTACTTATGATTCATTCCACTTACAGTGTAACTTGAAAAGTGTAGACAACGTACACAACAAATTATGAGCATGCCAGTGACTATTATCTGATTCTATGTCTGCAATGCAAATGAACAAGGCAAAAGATGAATTTGTGCATTTTGGAGGAGGTGTGGTGGCCTCATGATTACTATTCTCAACACAGATCAAGTAGTCTCGGTTCAAGCCCTAGCTGGGGACGTTGAGTTGTGTTCTTGGGCAAGGCGCTAAATTCTTATAGGGACTCTCTCCACCCAGGTGTATAAATGAGTTTCTGCAAGATTTAATTCTGAGGGTATCCCTGCAATGCACCCTATTTATTAGCAAAAAGGCTCACAAACTGTACCCTTTGGAGCCACACATACCTGTATAGCCCATATAAGGGAGTACCCCTATCAGGCCATAAACACACCCACCCATGCATTGCCTCAGTGAGAATTGGGTGTGGCTATAGGCACGAACAAATTGCATAAACTGGCTGGACCAAAATCCCTGACCCTGTCTAATGTACATGGGGCTATTAATTATTTTTTTTTTAAATGGATATGTTTGTTTCACTGAACCTCTATGCTCTTTGGTTGGTGTAGGTTGTTCTAACTAAAATGGACAAACTTCCCAAAGCAAGGCACCAAGTGATGATAGAAGAAGTTTACAAAATAAAAAAAGAGTTTGCATTGAACAATTGTTTTCCCCATATATTTCCTGTAAGGTAAGTTGATGGTCCACATATTCTGATTTGTGACTGTTTTAAATTAAGACCCCTTTAAGAAAACAAAATCAGCTGGACATGATTATTAGCACTAGTACAGTAGTAACAATGACAGCAGTCTCAGTTCTTTTGCATGTGCACAGGTAGTAGATAGTAGAAGCTGGAGCCAGCTGTCATTTTTTAAACTCTCTCAGTTGGTTTTGATAAATTCACCCTGTACGCTTGTCTACGCTGGGTTCGCTTTGGGAACATCGCATACACAATCAAGTGAAGTTCCTTCATTTCTGTTCTCAACAATTCTGAGTTAGATGATCCGCCAGAGAAACTCTAGCCCGTGCTCCTCCCCAAACCCCTAAACAGGAACGCGGCCGGACTCTTTTTCCTTTTAGACGATAAAGGATTTTGAAACTCTCAAGTGTCATTCCACTTCTTTTTCAGTGCTAAGGAGAAGACAGGATTATCGGAACTGAGATATTTCATCTGTTTGAACGTTGGAATGAAAAATAGCCAAAACTGGTAAATGGAAATGACTAGCGGGGAAGACGAAGAGATGCTGTTACTCCGGTGCAGTGCTTTAGGGCCTCAATGAACGAGACTAAACATTTCTCTCTGGGCTTCAAATAATGTGAAATATCCAGGGCTCGCAATACCCTCTTTTTTGGACATGGAGGGCGCTTTCCGCTATGCCAGACGGACCGAACAGAGACCCGTGGGACTATACGTAAGGAATAATCCAATCAAACCGGGCCACATCCTTGTTCCCAGGGTCTCTCGTTTTCCCGCCCCCTGTCACTCCAGTGGGCAGAAAGATGAGAGACCCTGGCAACGAAGTTGACCGGGCCAGACGAGAGGAATGTCTCTTACCATTTTTCATTCCTTTCCCGAAATCCCTACACAAATTAAATCTATTGAGAAAAAGGGCAGTGAGCTGCTTTGTAAAAATGGAACAGCAAATTTTGCTCCGACCGGTCCGACTAATCAAAGAGAACCACCTTCAGAGATGGCCAAGGCATAATGGAAGCACCCGAAAAGTTCATTAACGATACTATACTTTGAATAATCAGGCATTCTCTGACTGTGGAGACAATATTTATATAAAACATACTTTAATCACCATACTTCAACATTTGCTCTGATTCTGTACAAATATAACTTTTCATTCTATTTTGCAAGCGGAAAATTCGGTTTCTGCAGGAAGAGGTTGCATAAGGTTCTTGAACTGTAAAGGTCATAGAAACATTAAAAATTAAAAAATCTGCTACACAATAACAGGTAACCCAAGCGTAATATAATAGTATGGAGAACAGGACCTGAAATTAAGAGTTTGTATGGAGATTAGGATATGACATTGAAATTGATCAATGTATGGGTATTTCACCGAATAAAGACGTAAATAGTACGCTTGGGTGACCTGTTCTACGAACATAAATTAAGATTTTTCGAAACCCTTGCAAACATTCCTCCATACTGAAGATTTTCAATTAAAACTGTCCAATAATTTCAGTTAAACCTATTAAAACTCACAAGCGAATCTAAAAAATATTTCTCTCCTGACCAACGAGAAATTAAACTACAAACACTGTATGTACATCTTGTGTTTTCTTTGCGTTCTATAAAACTTTTTAAATCTCAATAAATAAAAAGCTCAGTAACAAAATAATAACGTCTTGCTCTCCCTTAAACATATTCCTCGTCCTTGTTTGGAGGTACTGCAGAATCCTTAAGCTGTGCAATGTCTTTGTACACACCTCGAAGATTGTGATAGCGTAATCCCCAGTTCAGCACATCGTCCCAGTTGAACAAATCTTTCTTTCCATTTGTTGGCTTGGAGCTCCAAGCGTTTGGTAAAATCTCATCGTCGCTCATGTTTAACGTGCTCCGAGAGCCTCTGTGAGAAGTTCGGCCCTCGTTTGCTTCAGGATTCTGGTTGTTTGCGTTCATTTTGACATCGTTAAGCTTTGAAAATACCATACTACCGCGAAAGTTGTTGTCCTCTCTGCTGGGTTCATCATTGTCATATTCAAACTCACTGCATGTAAACGTATCATCAGAACTCTCGCTTGAACTATCGGGAACTTCGAGAACACTCGACAATTTATCGATTGTCGGCGCGTCGTCGCTTATGGAAGACACTGCATCGAGCAAGCTTCCCGACGGCGGCTGCTTCCGAAGTCTCTCGATCTCTGCTGAAGATAATCCCGGCGGCTCACGACAGTTCAACGATTTGTCCTTGAATGTGTTAGGATCGTATTGGTATGACACTTCGCTATACCCTAGGCTAGCAACTTCAATGTCGTAATGCTCCAGTCTTTCGGAGTTGTCATCGGACCTGTGACCAGCCTCGGAGAAATCCGGAGCATCATCGCTACTCGACGAACCCAGAGAACCTTTCCGAAAACGTCGCGAAGGCTTCGGGTTCGTCGGTCCTCGTAATCTAGGATCCAGGATGCTCCTTGACAGCGGCTGCCGTTTATCCATACCATGTCTGAAGTGAGGATTTGGAATTTTACGCTCACGATTTCTTGATCTATTGTTTGTGGACACCAAACGAGCGTGTTCTTTTTGTAACGGGGTGCTTCGATGGTTTGGAGTCCTCGACGACCTCGGAACATCTCCAAAATCAGGAGGTACGTTATTACCCAAAGCTACTTCATTCCTCATGATAAATTCCCCATCGGATTCCGAGAAACCCGCGTCGATTTTCTCCTGGGATTTCGTCAGTTTGATTTGATAATCCTCCGGGGCACCGACATTGTGTATAACAATGTCCTTGCCGTTCTGAAGTGTCGATTGCCGTAAATCCGTCAGAGACTTCTGGCTGGGATTGCGGATCACTACGCCGCTGTCGTCGCTGCTGTGCGAGGGAGACGTCCTCTGCGAGGCGTCGTGGACATCCGTAGCCACTTCAGCTCCGGTCGTAGCGTCAAAGTCCACCGTGGTCTTGTTGTTTGCCTTCTGTCGGTGTCGGTAACGACGAGCGAAGATCACCGCTACGATTATCAATATCACTAAAACCACAAAGAAAGCTATTGCCGCGATCACCCCAGCACTTAGAGGACTTCCGTCGTCATCTCCGTCAGGTTCACCAGCTGTGGGACACTTTCCTAACTCTCCATTGCACATACATATATAGCTGCCGTCCTTCTGTGGCAAACAAGAGCCATTTATTCCACAAGGATTCGGTTTGCACTGTTTGTCGCTGATACAGGTAGCCAACTCCCACTCTTCAAAGCAGTAAGGTTTATCCGGGTCTGTGCAGCTAACCGAAGCGCAGGAACCACTTCCGTCACATCCTTCGTCCACCGAGCCCCCTCGAGGTGAAATAGCCGCGAACTTGTTCGGTCCCGAGAAAGAAACGTGTAGGCCATCAATGGTAAGATCTTTCATGCAACCAGAGAAATTCTCCAGGTTTAAACCCATAGAAGACGAGTTGTACCCACCGAGGAACCAGGCCTTGATGTCCTTTCCGAGGAAGTCGTGCGCTGAACTGTCGAACAACTTGGTGCGGGGGTCGCCGTCGAGCGTGACAGTCACGCTCTTATCATGGTGGATAACAGTCACGTTATGCCACTCACCATCTGCCACATTGGAAGAAGCGGTAAAACTAGCGACGTTGCCTCCATTTCCGAAAGTGTACTTGAGGTTCCCAGACTTTATCTGTCAGAGAAGGAGAAGGTACAACATGAATGTTAATAGGAGGTCTCAGTCAACCGGTTGAAAGTGTACAGAAACACGTGACTAGTCGAACTATAAAGCGCAGGAAAACATATAACGCGGGTTGCGCAAAGACAACGATCTCATTGGATAGCACCGCAAAGCAAAAACTGGTAGAAATGCAATATGCAATAACACTTCCAATATTGTTGTCAAATATTGTTTGAAATTTGCAATTGGACCCACCTCTAGAACCGTGTATCCTGACACGATAGTTGAAGAAGAATCGCTGGCCAGAAGGACAAGGCCATTGGCATTTCGAGTACGGAATCTGATGGAAAACTCTTCCCTGCTAGAAGACACTGCTCTCCTCTTTCGAGCCGAGTTGCCTTCTCTTTCTTCGCGTTGTTGTTCTCGTCGATAACTCTCCTTAAATTGAAGCACTAAGAAGCTGTCTGAGCTGAATTTTACTGGTTGTACTTCTGCAAGGAAGAGGAAAGAAACGGCAATTGTTAGACAATCTGAAGAACATTTCTTCAGTGAAAGATTCATACAGATGAGCGTTCAAAGCTTTAGAGTAGACTTTTAATCGATGCAAACCTCTCATTTTCTGTACAACTACTAAAACACTCAATCAACAAAGCACAAAGCAGAAGAAAATACTATCATTTCTTTCAATGATAATAATACCAAGCACAACACGACAGTTTCTCACCAGAAAATCTCAACTTCGGGTAAGTTTTTATGTTGCAAAATTTGACGACACAGTTCGATTTGTAAGCATATTTTCTCATCTTAATCAAATGGTTTACTCGTGATAGTTACCATTTGATTACCCTTACTCTTTCGTTAGATTCAAATACTAGATTATTGATAGTCGTTGGTCGAGCGTCCGGCTTGGTTTTACGAGTACCCAGCGGTTTCTTTAGTTCACCAGCCTGATAATGGCATTGCCCAAGTTCGCGCAGATTTCTGATAAATCTCCAGTATACCCGGAGGTGTTTCTAATCACCAACGTCCAATGAACTAACCTTGTTCGCAGTTCCTCCCACTGTATCCATCTGCACACTCACAGATATAATCAAACCAGTAATCCACACATTTCCCTCCATTCTTACACTTCCCCGAGGCACACTGGCCTAGCCGAGGGCAGCGGTCAATGATGCCAGCGGAATCTATCGCACTAGTCGGGTCCAGTTTCTTGCCGTTGATGAACACGTTCCGCATGCAACCCAGAAAATCGTCTGCCTGAATATGCTGTCCAGGGTGATCCAGCGAACGATCGAAGTCCTTTATTCCGCCAATAAGCAACGGCGAGTTAGACAAATCCAGTTTCCTGTGTATAAAGATAGGGTCGTCCGTCAGAATAGAATATCTTTCAGGGGCGGACTCGAGAGGGGGAAGGATTGGGTGACTGGCCACCCCCCGCCCCTTTGGAGAAGGAAAACACAGACAAGTTTATTATACAGAACTTAAGGCAAACTCTCTGGACAGGTACCTAATTGTAATTCCTTCTTTGTGGGGAAACGGTTTTCAATTAGGTTCCTGTTTTCAAATTGGTATAATTTGTGAACACCAGCAATCCCAAGGTACCAGTCACCCCGTCACCTTCCCTTGAAAACTCCTGGATCCGCCCCTGTCTTTGTAAGGCTATGGCGTTGCAAAGCATTTATCGACAAAAAAAGCCACTTTAAAACTCTCATTACGTTGTTCATAAATTTTCATAATTTGCCATGGGAGAGTTAAGTTTTTGATCGAGGCAATTGCTCAAAACGGTCAGACTCTTGGAATTTGAGTTCAACTGGAATTAAACAAAACGCATATTTTGGATACTCACTCTAGTCGTCCTTCAGATTCCCCTGTCACTTTGGCCGCAGAATCGACAGTCACTTCACCAACCTGTCATACAATGCAAGGGCTCAATAAACGTTGTAAACATCCAAAATAATGTGTTACTTGAATATAGCGCTGTTTTTTCGTGAAACCAAAACCTAAGCAATCACTTATGAATTTGTAATTTTTGTGATACGTCAGCGAGCGAGAGCGGACTATTTATTATCCTTGAAAAACAAATTGACTACATGTACTTTGACAATGTTATGACGACATTCATTGTCAATAACAGGGCAGACGCATGAAAAATTGACGTAAATTTGTTAATTCGACATTCAATTGGAAACCTCTCTTTCAGCCACTAGAATTAAGAACGTCTTGCTGCTGCCGACATTTGTTCCTAACAAAGAATACAAGAATATCGAGGAGCTACTGCTGCGTTTTGAGATATCAACTCTACTTTCTTGTTCCCATATATTTCTGTGCACTTAGTACTAAGAATTTAGTGGTCCATCACATAATATCTTACATTGAAATCCTCGTCACGTGTCTGTTTTACAATGCTAAAATTAGAGTTTGATCACACAATTTACACACACTCACCTTCCTATTTCTAATCACTGTGATGCTGTGCCACTGTCCATCGTCTACAGACTTGTCATGCTGAACAACAACTGCACTTCGTGCATACCCGAGATTAAACGACATCTGGATCTTTCCGCCAATAACCTGTATGGCGATGAAATCGGAGTCCCTATTATACTTCCCGTCCGCGTTGTAAAGCAACAAGCCGTCGCCCTTGGACGTGGAAATCTCGAAAGTGATGTTGTTGAATTCGCCCTGTTGTAGACTCTCCAGAGTGGGTAGCGCTAGAAAGGACGCAGATTCAAATCCGAGACACGAGCACTGGCACGCCTTTCCAGAATCGCAGCTACACTTGGGTTGGGCCCAGCTGCTGGAAGAGGATACTTGGCAGAAATCGAAACCAGATGAGCAGTTGGTTCCCAAATATCCAGGTTTGCAGTGACACCTGTAGCTTCCGACGAGATTCTCGCATCGTCCTTCGTTCTTGCAAGGATTCTGCTGACACTCGTCAATATCCTTGGCACAAGTGGATCCGTTAAAACCGGCCGCACATTGGCATTCGTACGAGAAATCTTTATCCACGCATGTAGCTCCGTTCTGGCACGGTTTGGAGATGCATCCTTTCTCGCTGATCTCGCACGTTTCCCCGATGTAGCCGGGTTTACAAACGCACTTGAACCTCCAGTCGTAATCCACAGATAAGAATATCACCGGAACAGTATCTATAGTGGTCGTGGTTCCCAGAGTTTGAACGTAACTGGTGCATTCGCCACCATTGTGACAGGGGCTGCTAGCAGTACAAGGAGTGTAATCCACATTCTCAATCACGACATTACCATCTCTTTCCAGTTTAGCTTTGTTTTCTCCCAGCGTGTCAGAGAGGTGTTCTCTTGTTATGTACTGCGAATTGGAAGTTTTCGCGGCGACCGACAGGTCGACGAAACCTCCTGTTACGGACTTGACACTGAAGAGCTGCGACGCAGAACTGGGCGACAGGATACCATCGATAGCATTCAAGAAATCCTGATAGGACTGAGAAAGGAACATTTCTGGACTTGTCGCCTGCACTCGCACTGTTATACTGTTGTTGACCGTTAGCGATTCGTAGGCGAGGAAGCGCACTTTAACATCGTATGAAACTGCTGATTTGCCATCAGATGCGTTCACTATCAAATTATGGTCACCGTTTCCATCGTATTTCGCGTTTGTCCTCAAAATGCAGCTTTTTGGAAGGAAACTAAACAATCCCTCGCTGTTCTTAAGAATCTGGCACGTCAAGACGTCATCGACATCCGGGTCATCAGGTTGGACGTTTGCTACTGTCCCGGATGCGAAGCTGTTAAGGCTGGTCACTTGCACCACACGTGAGGTCGTGCCGGGGGCATTATCATTCACATCCTGGACAAGAATTCGGCAGTGCGACACGGCGAACATCTGTGGGGAGCCACCGTCCGAAATTTTGATGGACAGGTCGAATGATGAGGCTGTCTCGCGGTCCAGCTTTGTGGTGGTTGTTATCACACCACTTGCACCGTTTAATTGAAACTTCCCATAGTTGGTACCGCTGATAGTAAACGTATAAGGCCCTCGATTGGGATCTTCGTCTGGGTCTTGGGGTTGCAATCTCACTACAGTGGTGCCAGCGGGTTTGTTTTCTTTGACCATGCCCGTAAAGTTGATAGGAAGGCGAGGAGCATTATCATTGACGTCATCAATATTTACAATGACCGTAGCGTTTCCTGACATAGGAGGCAGTCCTTGATCTGTGGCGGTGACTGTCAGGCGGTACTGCGGGATGGTCTCTCTGTCGAGTCTCTTGGCTGTCCTTATTATTCCTGTATTCAGCTCGATGGTAAAAGCATTTTCAGTGTTGCCGGCCAGAATTCTGTATTCTATCCTTGCTCCTTTCGGCTGATTGACAAAATCGTCGTCTACAGCTGTGACATTAGTAACAGGCTGCCCAGCATTCTGTTCCTCCTTGACACTGGCACGATAAACACTCTTAAGGAATCGAGGAGCATCGTTAGCGTCCGTGACTGTCACGATTATCGTCGCTAGATCGCTGGTATCAGGGGTCACGCTCGTCTGGAGCGCATTCTTAGCGAGAACTCGAAGCGTTACAATCCCAAATTGCTCGCTGTCCAGCTTCCCGGAGACGCTCAAAACCCCTGCGTAACGATCTATGCTGAATCCTAAACTGGTACTTTCTCCGAGCAGCAAATAAACAACCGCGCCATCCGGACCCTTGTCTTGGTCTGTTGCGTATATTTGAGTCACGGACTGCCCAATTGGTGCATTCTCAGCCACAGAAGCCTGGAAAAGAGACTTGTTAAACTTCGGGGTATATTCATTCACACTGGTGACGTGAACAAGTACTTTGGCCATTGGTTGTGATTCCAAAGGTGGCGATGCCTTATCTCTGGCCAGGATGGACAATTCGTACAACTGTTGTACTTCGTAATCGAACACTACCTTGCTCTTGATCTGTCCGCTGATTGGATTTATTTCAAACGACGTAAGGAGATCTGCGTTAGAGATGCTGTACTCCACCCGTCCTTTGTCGCCCTGATCCGGATCAGAAGCTGTAACAGTAATAATCGATGCTCCGGGTGTCGTATTCTCTGCTATATAACCATCGTATTTTTGACTTGAAAAAACCGGCCGATTATCGTTGGCATCCAAGAGTTTAACTAGCACTGTCACTGTGTCTGAACGAGGCACTTTTCCACCGTCCGTGCCCACAACGCTGAGAACAATTTCTTTGGAAAACTCGTAATCCAGCGCCTTCTTCACAAAGATTGAACCATTCTCTCGACCAATTCCAAGAAATCCTGGTGGAACACTGCTCTGTAAGTGATAAAAGACTTGGCCGTTCGTTCCTGTGTCCGAATCTGAGGCACTAACTTTTCCAACTGTATGTCCCACAGGAAATGTCTCCAGTACAGTAAAAAGGTACTGGCCACCTGGGAAATTGGGTGAGTTGTTGTTGGGTTCTACAACTTCCACGTAAAGGCTGGCAAAACTCTCCTTGGCGGGTTGTCCCATGTCCCGAGCCTTGATCCGTAAGTAGAACACACCCAGAGTATTAAGGGGTCTAGCGGCAGTGACATTACCGCTATCTGGATCAATGTTAAACCACAATGTTCCGTTCCCACTGACTGCCTCGTAGCGAACAAGCGCATTTGTGCCTGTATCTTGATCATCAACCGCTTCGACGCGCGCAACGGTCTCGAAGGCTGTTGTATCACGAATAGCGAAAAAATCATACGAAGGAGATGTGAATGCTGGCGTGTGGTCATTACTGTCAGTCACTTCAATAATGACCAGCACAGTTTCCTCGAAGAATGGCGAATACGAATTTCTCGCTTTCACTGTCACATTGTAAAAGTTCTCGTTCCCAGAGGCGCTTGGTTTCTTGTACACCAGTACCTTATTAAGGCGCAAAACACCCGTCTGACGATCTATTGTGAAATTGTCGCTTGAAGGGGATGGCAGAATAGAGTACAGGATTTCAGCATTAGTGCCCTCGTCATCATCAACAGCACTCACGTTCATCGCGACAGCTCCAACAGGCAGTTTTTCAAGAATTTGTTGTGTCAAAGGATCTGAAAGGAATCTTGGTGGATTGTCGTTAACATCCAAGATAACTACTGTGAAGTTGGACGTTGTTATATGTTGCGAGTCACTCACCGTGACTTGCAGTGTGTAGTGGGATTTAACCTCTCGATTCAAGGGCTGTTTCACTGTCAGTCTGCCGTTATTTGCATCAAGAGTGAATGCATCGTGTGAATCTCCTCCAGTAACAAAGCCAAACTGTAATAGGGTGCTAATTTCAGTGTCAGCATCCCGCGCGTTCAGCACAGCAACAAGGCTTCCCACAGAAACATTTTCGTAAACGGAAGCTGTCAGAGGATCTTCAAAAATAGGGGAGTTATCGTTGATATCCTGTACGTTAACCACCACGACTACTTCGCTAGCAATGGACCTGTTTGCCACATCTTCAGCGCGAATTTTAAATGTGTAGGAAGAGATATTTTCACGGTCGAGTTGAACTTTGGTAGAGACACGCCCGGTTTTGTTAGAAACTGCAAAAGCTGAACCGGCTTGGCTGTTACTAGACACCAGTTTATACTCCAACAATGCATTAGACGCCGAGTCAGCATCCGTAGCGGACACCCACAGCACTGTTGTGTTGACAGGAAGTCCCTCTTGAATATCCGCCGGATAAAAGTTCTTCTTAAATACAGGGCCATTGTCATTCTCATCAATGACTGCCACGTGGATTGTGACGAAGCCCGAGCGGGGCTGGCTGCTTCCATCCCTGGTACCAATCACCACAGTATAATTCCTCTGTTCCTCATAGTCCAGGCGCGACTTGATCTTTAACTCACCACGAACATTATCCAGTTCAAACACATCTCCGACATTGCCTGCAGCAATGAAATAGGCCGTGTGTCCGGTTGCATTGACAGTGGCCAATTTAGTCCCCACTGGCGCCAGCTCAGAGACACTGACACTCTGGTCCGGATGTTGGAATACTGGGAATGATCCTGACATCACACTAATTTGTACGTTTGTAGTGTCAGAGCCCTGGGGTGCATTCACGTTAGTGGCCTTAACAGTAAAAGAATACGATGAGGGACTTGAAGGTACGTTTTGGGCCACCGTGACGATACCCGTTCTTGGCGCAATAGTGAAGACCGCAGAAGAACCACTAATTATGGTGTACTCGGACTCAGCATTAGGACCTATATCTTCATCCGCAGCAGAGACCATAATGATAAAGGTACCTGGAGGAGCACCTGGTGACACTGCTGCTGTATACTGACTTAAACCGAACACAGGATAATGGTCATTCACATCTTCAACAGTTACAACTAGCTCGGCTTGTCCTTGTCGACTGCCAGTTCCTCTGTCAGTGGCTAACACCTCGAGCTTATACTCCGCAGTGACTTCACGATTGAGTGGAGCAGTTGTTGTTATTTTTCCTGTATCAGAGTCAATCTTGAACAAGGCGAAAGTCATGGTCAGGGAGTAGGTGATCTTTGCGTTTATTCCAACATCAGCATCAGTTGCAGTCACTTGCAAGACACTTGCACCTGCTGGGGCATTTTCTCTGACTGAAGCTCTGAGACTGGCAGGTTGGAAAACGGGTGAGTTGTCGTTTTCATCGCCCACTTTCACGATGACCTCGGTTTCTCCTACACGCGGCGGTGTTCCTCCATCAGTAGCCAGAACTCTTAGCGTATACTCAGCCTGCTTCTCTCTGTTTAAAGCACTTTTCAGTCCTATCTTACCAGTAAGGCTGTTGATTTCAAAAACACCACCATCATTACCCTGAATGATATTGTAAGTGACGCTACCATTTCTCCCCTCGTCGTTGTCCACAGCTTTCACGGTGATGACATTGGGATCAGGGTGATTTTCAGAAACTTGTTTGGTGTAAGAAGCTTCAGAGAAGGTGGGAGTGTTGTCATTGATATCAAGTACCGTAATATCCAAATCCTTGTCAGTGAACTGTGATGGTACTCCCAGGTCAGATGCTCGAATGACAAGGTTATACTTGAGCGTGGTCTCTCTGTCTAGGGACCTGATGGTACTTAGTATTCCATTCTTGGAGTTCATCTCAAAGGTTCCATTCTCGTTTCCAGACATGATGCTGTAGCGCACTTCTGCATTGCTCCCTTCGTCAGCATCCGTGGCTGACAAGCTTGTAACTTGACTTCCTATCGAAATGTCCTCGTCAACTCGAACTTCACTCGGTCCTTGCTGGAACACCGGCGCATGATCATTGTAATCATCAACTACAATAGTCATCTTCAGTTCTGCACGCCTCACTGGAACACCCTGGTCTGCCGCTATCACCTTAATAACATAGTGGTCTCTGACTTCACGGTCCAAGCTTCCTGACACTTGCAGTACACCATCGGTTGCACCTAAGCTAAATGGTGCTAGAGCATCAATCTTGACTAGACTAAAAGTAATCTTGCTGTTACTTCCTGTGTCTAAATCAGCTACCATGACTGTGGTGACAACATCACCACTTGTCGCATGCTCAGATATGTGGGTGATATTACTGGATATGAAATATGGATTGTTATCATTGACATCTGATATGTTCACAGTGACAGTTGCTGTGCTTGATAATTGAGCTGCCACGGGTACTGCTTGGTCCCTTGCCATAATGGTGAGAAAGTAGGAACTCTTTTTCTCGCGGTCGAATTTTTCAGTGTTGTAGATAGTACCATTTGAGTAAATTGAGAAAGTGCGGTCATTGTTTCCAGAGAGTATTGTGTATGTAAGGAGCGCATTGGTGCCAAAGTCCTTATCAGTAGCTGACACAGTCACAATACTGCTGTGTGCTGCAGTGCCTTCTGAGACACTTACAGAGTAAAAACTTGACTTAAATTGTGGAGCATTATCATTCCTGTCCAACACATTCACATAAACTTCGACATGGGCAGTCATAGATGGATCACCACTGTCGCTTGCCGAGACATTGAGAATGAAAATTTCGACAGCCTCTCTATCAAGCAATTTTGCAACCTTTAAATTTCCACTTATTGGATCAACAGAGAAGACATCTTGGTGACTTCCTGTAATGCTGTAGCTGATGATGGCATTTAGTCCAGTGTCGCTGTCTGATGCAGTCACTGTCCCTATGACAGTGCCAACTGCAGTCCCCTCCACAACATCAAAAGAATAAAATGAATGAGAAAATTGAGGTGCATTGTTGTTAGCACCAATCACTGTTACCATGACAACACAGACTGAGTATAGTGCTGGACTCCCATTGTCTATCGCGGTCACATTTAAGCTGTACTTTGCTTGAGAGTAATAATTTAGAACTGTCCGGGTGGTTATCACACCTGTTGTGATATTAATTTGAAATGCCTGACCATCATTCCCATCAACAATCGTATACTCAAGTTCTGCATTGGAGCCGTCATCTTTGTCAACAGCGGAAACAGTTACGACACTTGCACCAGCTGGTAGATTTTCTTTTACACTTGATCTGTAAATGCTGGACAAAAATATTGGGTTGTTGTCATTCTTATCTAGCAGGGAAATTTCCACTGTCACGCTGCTAGTCCGAGCACTTGATCCACTCAAATCTAGTGCATATACATTCAGCACAAACAGAGATGTGGGCAACATCTCACGGTCAAGCTCAAAAGCAGTTGTAATGTCACCATTGTCTGCATTCAAGACAAATGAACCATTACTGGTGTCAGAGGTGATGTAGTACTTGATTACCGCACCAGGTAAGCTTGGAGTAAATGATGCTTGAACTTGTGTAACTGATGTCCCTTTGCCACTGTTTTCATCCACAGAGTCTCTGTAGATTGCTGAACTGAATGTAGGGCCACTGTTTGGCTGTCCCTTCTTAAACACTGTCAACGTAGTGTCAGTACTAAGGGAAGGAACACCACTGTCTTTGGCTGATATTGTAAGGGTGAAACTCAGCTGGTTGCTAGGTAACTGAGACTTTGCAAATAACTCCCCAGTTTTTGAATCTAAACGGAAAATGTTAGTGGCTCCACTCTTGATGACATAATCTACCTGCCCACTGAGTCCAGTATCTGCATCCATGGCTAGCACAGTTGTGACAATATCATTAGCAGCTAAGGCATCTGTCACGGCCACAGCAGGAGCAGTGACAAATCTGGGTTTGTTGTCGTTCACATCCTTTAGCATAATTGTAATCTCCTTGGTGGATGAAAGTCTATTTGATTCAGGACTTGCATTGTCCATAGCCCTGATAACAAGTTTATACAAGTGGGTATGTTCACGGTCAAGTTTCCGCCTTGTCGTGATCTTGCAAGTCTGAGGGTTTACCTCAAAAGCCATGTCTTCAATTGGAGTTTGACTGTCAGTAGTAAATGTTATGCGGCCATTTTCTCCACTGTCCTCATCAGTCGCTGAGCACTGACCAATCTCGGAACCAACTGTAACATTTTCCAACACATGAATAGCATTTGGATGATCTGCAAACTTAGGAGCATTGTCATTTTCATCAAGAACATTAACACTGAGCTGTGACACCGAAGACTGGAGTGGACTGCCACGATCATCTGCAGTTATATTGAGAAGATACTTTGGTGTCTTCTCAAAGTCAAGTGGCTTGATGAGGAATACTTCGCCTGTCAGGTGATTGATGTCAAAAACAGCTTCCAAATTTCCAGATGTAATAGTGTATGCAATCTCAGAATTGACACCTTCATCTGCATCGGTTGCCTGTACCACAGCAATTTGAGAAGATAATGCCAAATTTTCCGAGACATTGACTGTGACAAATGTCCTGTTGAATTCAGGCTTGTTGTCATTAGCATCACCTACCACAATTTCGAGACGCACTTGAGAGAACATGGAGGAGTTGGAAGTATCAGTTGCTTGAACAGTTAGAGTGTAATGATCCACTTCCTCTCTGTCAAGTGAAGAGTTAAGAAAGAGATTTCCACTAACAGGATCAATGTAAAACAAGGCTGGACTAGGTCCAGCTACAATGGAGAAATTGAAGTTGGCATTGTCTCCTTCATCAGGGTCGGATGCCATGACTTTGTCAACAATTCCTAATTGAGATGACTCTCGAACTGTCACATAAACCACTGAACGGCGGAACCAGGGTAGATTGTCATTTTCATCTTGGATTGTAACTACCACTATAGTTGAATCTTGTCTTGATGGAGTGTCGTTGTACTGTGCCTTTGCTAGAAATGTTACAACATTGTGCCCACTCTCTGAAACTAGTTGCTCACGATCAAACATTCTTCTTGTAACAATTTGTCCTCTTTGAGAATCAACTGCAAAATCCTGCTGAACCTCCACAAGTGAATACACAACCTTCCTATCTTTCAAGGAATCATCTGTGTTGAGAAGCAGTTGGCCAACTTCTGTACCTGGTAGTTGGTTTTCCATTACAGTAAATTCAAAAGTGTCATTAACAAACATGGCTTGGTGCTCAATAGAATCTTGAATGTTAACTGTCACTGAAGCAGAACTAATGAGAGGTGGAGTTCCCTTGTCAGTTGCAGTAACAGAGATTTGTACTGAACTCTTTGCCTGGTTAAGCTTCTTTGCTACATACAACAATCCTCCAGAGGAAATTCCAAAGAATCCTTCCTTGTTGCCTTGTGGAGAAATTGAATACGCCAGCATGCCATTGTCGCCAGTGTCTGGATCAACAGCAGTAACAGGAAGGAAGCGCTTGCCCACAGGCAAATTACGGGGAATGTCAACAGCAGATGAAGATGACAAAAATCTTGGTGGACGATTAGTGACAATGCTCACAGTTAACATAAAAATTGCATGAAGAGGAGGAGATCCTTGATCAGACGCAAACACTTGCAACACATATACAGGATCATCTACACTGGTTATCGTCCTGGCCAATGAAACCATACCTGATGTAATATTCACTTTAAAAAGGCCATTGCCATCAGCTGTCAACTGATAATGAACCACTCCGTTCAAACCAGCATCTTCATCAGACGCACAAGCCAGGTAAATATCTTTCCCAACAGCCCAGGTATCATCAATAGTCACTTGTGCACTAGGATTTTTGAAAACTGGAGGATTGTCATTTTGGTCCAAGACATTTATGTTTACTGACGTACTTGCTGATAAGGGACGCACTGTTCCCACCTTTGCTAACACACTAATGAAGTATTTATCTTTGACTTCCCTGTCAACATGTCCATCAACCATAATAATTCCACCAGTGCCATCAACAAGGAACAAATTGTGTGGATCACCTGAAACTATGGAATATTGAATGCTCTCATTGTTCGCTTTCGTAGTAGCAATGACTTTTCCAACATACGTTCCAGTGGCAACATTCTCATACACGGAGAAGTTGTAGAGGCTGAACTCAAACTTGGGAGGATCATCTGACTGTCCCTGGACAGTGATTTCTACAGACGCTGGCTGTTTTGCATATAGCCCACCCATGTCTTGAGCAGTAATGTTTAGTTTGTAAAATCCTCGAACTTGACGGTCAAGTGGAGAAAGGGTTTTTATTTCTCCAGTAGAGCTGTTAATTGAGAATTTTCCATAATCACCATCAGCAATGACATAGATTATTTTCCCATTAGTTCCAGCATCTTCATCGGTTGCAGTTACTTGGGTAACGACTCTTGGTTGTGTATTTGTTAGTACACTTTCAACATAAGTGATAGGGTAAAATATTGGGTAATTATCATTGACATCTGTAACATGCAAATGCACTAAAGTTGTTGACGACAGTGGCGGATTGCCATGATCACTGGCCTTGATAGGTATGGCATAATAGCTTTTATGTTCACGATTAAGTTCTAACTTTGTAGTCAAGACACCAGTTGTTTGTGCAATCTGAAATGTGTCCATTATTTCCTGGGATGAGGAATCAATCATGTATGTTATATTAGCGTTATCACCACTGTCACTATCTTTAGCTTGTAGCACCAGAACAGTAGTTCCAGGATTCAAGTTTTCTGCCAGTGTCTTGTTATATACATCCTGAGAAAATATTGGTCGATTATCGTTGGCATCATTAATTGTTACATTAACCACTGTGGTACTGTTAAGCTGTGGCACACCATTGTCCTTTGCAAGTACAGTCAAAGATACTTGTTCCGAATTTTCTCTATCTAAAAGCCCAGCAGTGGTAATAAGGCCTGACAAAGAGTCAATCTGAAACCAGTGCAAGGAATTACCACTTAATATTGAGTACGAGATCTGCCCATTAGTCCCTTTATCAGAATCAACAGCTGTCAAGTGATACACACTGCTTCCATTCCGGGCAAATTCACTGATGGATGCCGAATAACTTTGCTTGCTGAAAGTTGGAACTTCATCATTGATATCTGTAACTGAGACTAAAACCTGTGCAGATGTATTAAGGCTGGGATTTCCACCATCTTCGGCAGTCACTGTGATGTTATAGGATGCAATCCTTTCACGATCTAGAGACGAAGCAGTTTCAAGTTGGTAAAAATGGGCAAGCTGACTGGCATCTTTGAGGGTTATTTTAAAGCTACCATTTCCGTTGGAAACTGACGCATTTATTTGCCCATTTGGACTAGAAAAGTCGTCATCATCTATCACCATAACAGTTGCTATGACCAAACCAGCTGGAGCACCTTCAGATATATATACTTGTGCAGGAATTGTGTTACTTGAGTAGAGCACACTAATCCGCGGTTTATGATCGTTGACATCTCGTATATTTATTTCCACTTCTGCTTCGCCCTCTTTCGGTACAACACCTTCTGGCTGATCTTTAGCAGCAACTGTAATCTTGTAAACGCTTTGTCTCTCGTAGTCGAGAGGCTCTCGAGTTCTAATCACTCCCGTTGTTGAATTTAAATCGAACGAATCACTGTCCGTTTTAAGAAAATAATAAATTTCACCGTTGGAACCCTGATCTTTGTCTGTTGCAGTCACAGTTAATATCTCCACGCCAGCTGGAGTATTCTCGTCTACGAAGGCCTTGTAAAAGTTTTTTGTAAACACCGGACTGTTATCGTTTAAATCCACGATTGTAATATTTATCAAACAAAAGGCACGCAGCGACGGTGTTCCTCGATCACTTGCAGAGATATTTAACTCATAAACAGACACATTTTCTCGATCAAGACTTCCTTGAGTAATAACACACAAGTCGAAGCCACCACATTCGGTAGAATTCCTACCGATTTTAAACTTCCTTGCATCGTTGCCGGAAATGATCGAGTAATCAATGGTGCCATTTTCTGCAAAATCTCTGTCAGACGCAGGGTCTATAAAGTACACCGTGTCCACACGCACATTTTCGAAAATACTGACAGGAAATACAGATAAAGTAAATTCTGGAGGGTTATCGTTAATATCATCCACATGAACAATCACGTCGATAATTAGAGGAGAAGACGAATTCCGAACTCGCAGAGCAATTGGATTTGAGTTCAAACTGTCCCGATCGATTCGCGAAGCTGTGGTGATCACTCCAGTTTGAGCATTTAAACTAAACTTTGACGGATTCCCTTCAAATGTATATGATTCTCCAGATGAAGTGGGAATTTTTCCGACGAAGGCTCCTGCTGAAAGTTCTTCTTGGACATGAAAACTGTATTGTGTAGCAGAAACGGGTGAAATTGCTGCATACAAACAGACAAACGTCCATAGTAATGTACCATGCCGTAATCGAACCCTTCTTTTTCTAGCGAGGGTTTCTTTAACCATCGTTTCTAAGTTCAGTCGATTCCGTGAGAACGTCAGATGTCATAGTAGTGAAATACGAACGACAGTTCCAAACTTGAGAGAGACCATAGTCGTAAAGTCTAGAGTCACTACAGAAAAATCATTACAAAACCGTTAGTGCGTTACACAAGCAGACGAAACTTCACCAACATTCAGCATTCCGTCTTCCAAACTTCAGCAAAGTATGGCTCCTTTCAACCGATTACACGCTAGAGATTGAAACAACGATATCTCTCACAATTCTCCACAAGTCAAAGAATGCCAAATTCGCGTTTCCAAGTGAATATTGCGAGAGACTCACTTTCTACTTTTCGAGACAAAATTTATGAATACAAGCAAAAGCAAAGTCACCGCTATGATCGAATCTGTCAATCACCAATGACGCGTATCATTCTAACAACACCAGGGGGAGGAGTTTTATAAAGGCACGTGACCTAACAAACAAATTGTATACATTCCTCACGGCCGCCATGTAAATAATGCTATTCTGCAGAGGAAAACGTGGAATTTACAATCTTGTTAGCCCAATTGTTGTGCTATTATGCAATACTTTTCTTGTCAGCAAATTGTTCTGCCGCAGAATGGTCGAAAATCGCGTCTTTCCGGAACTAAACGACGGGTATTTAGTCAGTTTGGCTTCCTGTCCCAAAGGGGGCGTGCGTTAAACCGTCTTTGAGTGGCGATCAATTTACGTCTGACAAATGAAAAACAGTTGGGCGCAAACAAGTTCATTGTCACAAAATTGAAAGATTGGATTTCGAGCATAAAGAAGCACTATGCTGGACCTGACCTCTTGGTCAGAGGGGGGAACGCAATTAATCGCAAGAAAGAGAAAGCGTTTACTTGGAACAAGATATTTAAACTTTTTTTTCGACAGACCACCTACTAAGACCAACACACAGAGATGTGGTATTCCCTACACGTGCCAACTATTCGGCGAGTCAAATATCACTGCGTTAGAATTCTGTGACGTGGAATGAGTCGAGCACTATGAAGTACTTAAAGGTTATCGCTTTCCAAGCTAAAGATTTGTTTAAATCTTGTAAGAAGAGCAGTTTTATTGGCTAGAACTGTGGCTGTCAAGGAAAACAGGATCATATTTTGTCCATTTTAGGCCTTCTTTCGGGCGGATTATGTGTCGCGTTGTCGTGATGATCAATCAATCTGCATTGTTAGTGACCATCAAAGAACGGAAATTGTTTCACTGAAGAGTACTGAAGTGTACTGAAGCAGTTAGTCACGAACAGAAAATGAAAAATTCATAATGCGATCGATTATGCGGTCCAGAAGCCATACAAATGCCATGGACAATCAGTAATCAGTATTATTCACTCACGACAAAAAAAAAAAACCATATTCGCCAACAACTTTGAAATAAATTGAAGCAAAAGTTTAGGATTACTGTGTAATCATATTTTTTCTTCAAACAGAAATACGATTAGTGTTAAAGAACTGATAGTCTAGTTCTAGTAACTCAAATTGAAGAAGGACTGCAACTGTCCTTTATGGAATGGAATCTTTGAGACACGATTTAATTTGAAGACAACATAAGAAATCTAACAATTATTTCCAAACATCTTCAATTATTAGAAATATTGTTGTATCAGTATCAGCAGTTATATTCAGTTGGGTTGACACAAAACTGCAAATGACGTCACTTCTTTAAGA
>OMLO01000528.1_pt1 | contig 25109 bp, 13 predicted proteins | sample 1674811 | NCBI WGS metagenome assembly OMLO01 (sample SAMN06265003, study PRJEB25207) | coral metagenome | isolation source: Coral host | place: Mexico:La Bocana,Puerto Morelos, Mexico | collected 2008-11-13
AATATAATGCAAGTGAGACAATTTCGGGCTAAATTGCGTCCTGTCCATGTTGGATTACATTGTAATGCAAATGAGGATAGCAAGCCGCGAAAATGGCTTCTGATGTTCGATGGTTTTCATTGTCATCACCTGTTAACTTGACGGCGTTTAAAACTTGAAAATGAGATTTAGTGGATCGAAAATTCATAACACTTCTCGTTTTCCTCATTCCAGCCTCTCGCTTCCCGTACCCCGCCTGGGGGTCGCCTTATCAGAGTGCAGATCACTACTGGCCCATGTATAACATCACTGATGGAATCCTGGAAGATGTGCAAGGCGCCGCTCACACTGTCGTGTATAATGGTGCAAAGATAGTACAAGACCCCCAGCTGGGTCACGCGCTGTCATTGGATGGCAAGGACGACTGGGTGGACACAGGTCAGTACCAGCAGCACAGTTATGATATGATCGATGTTATCTCTTAAATACGCCATCACGCATGCGTACGATACTAAGCATTTATCAAACAGTGACAGAGATCTTTCGTATTCTAGTTCTTTATGCAAGCTGACATTTTGCATCGTAGCATCCACTGGCCTACGATTTTTGACAATCTTTTTGTTTAGCAACATGATGTGTCACACTGACGTGGCAACAAGTGCTAATTCTGATTGGACAAGAGAAAAAGGGAATTGAACTGACAATAGATGCCAAGAACTCATTTCATCATTAGACATAACAATGACTTTTCTCTCCCACATTGTATTTTTATTTGCTGTTTATTCTTCGTACTTTGTTTTGTTTTTATTTTGGTGATGAATGACAACTCTCCCCTAGGGAGGAGTCGGGAATGCAGCTCGCTCCCCTCAGCCAAGTTTGGTTGTAAGTACGGTTTCGCTACCCGCACGTGACTTCAACAAGTATCTTCCAAAGGAACACTGTCATCTCATTAGATGTTATTACATGACATCCAATGAACTAACTCAAAAACTCAGATCAAAAACACTGATACCTTGATCCAGCAAGACTTTCACCAAAGAATAGTGGTTTAGTAGAATCATTGCTTTATAAATATAAAGAAATTCATTACATTCAGACCAAAAGAAAGTCAAGCCGGGTAAGCACCGTGATCCTCTCTTGACCTAGACCCATTTCGCTAAGTATTGAACCAGGAAAATGCTGGCGAGGATCAACATCGTTCCAGGGTTTTTCCTCTTCAAGGGAAAAACTCTGGGAACGAGGTTGGGCGAGCATGGTATTGACTTTCGTAGTCACGTTAAATTTGATAGCGCAAACCGGCTGGAAGCTTGTATGGTGAGGAGTCTTCGGAAATTAGAAATTATTTTTGCAGTTTTAAGAAAATCTTGGAAACAGACAGTGTTCCTTTAAACACAAGCACGCTGTTCATTTCCTCATTTCTCTCCTTCCTCTGCCTGCACTGTAACTAAAAAACACTCGCACCGATTTCCAATGTAATGCTAGTTTAGTTCTTCTCATAGTCATTTCATAGTTTCGTTTCACTCCCAAAGCGAAAAATGCTCCAACCTGAAAAAAATGTAAATTTTATTTTCCAAACTATCTTCAAACAAAGTACTCTGCATAAATATACCACTCAATAACTTCCACTGATTTGAATGGTCACACACTAGAGTTTCATCCACAGACTCAAAAGTTAGAACCACCTTGTACATCATAATAAACAGTACCACATGAAAGTGCTGCTTAGTAGCTCTCATTTGAATGGTCACACGCTGAAGTTTTATCGGCAAAAACTTGAAAGGCTAGAATCATTTTAAACCTCTAAATAAACAGTACCACATGAAAGTACTGCTCAACAGCTTTCATTGAACGATCACACTCTAAGGTCTCACTCGCTACACTAAAATTAATTTAGATCCACATCAACGGTGAAAACGGAACGGTGAAAAAAAGTCGATTTCTCTAAGTACCTTTTCCTGGAGAAATATATACTGTCATTTTTGCAGGTGGTTTTAACGCGGATTGCGTGACAGAACCATCGACCTGTAAGGAGGGATTTACCATGACTTTCTGGCTGAAAGTATACAGCACTGGATATGTCATGTCATCTGGTTCTTTTACAAATCATAGAAATGGACCTGGTTATCAGCTGTATTACCAACAGAGTTTAAAACGTTTTAAATTTCTCCTCGAAACAAGAGACAAAAGGTGGACACTGCTCTTACATGAGGAGGTAGGACTTTGGACTCACATGGCTTTCACGTGGCGCGCGCAAAACGGGCTCACGTACTACGAGGATGGAAATTTGAGTACATTTACAGATAAACCCGTGTCACTGAATGCTCTGAGACAACAGAATTATACACCTGTTATTACGTTAGCCAGGCCTAGCAACCTCATGAGTTTCAAAGAGTTTGGAAAATTTGAGATTTCTCAGTTTGCCATTTGGCTCAAGGAGCTCTCTGCAGACGACATAGCAGGGATATATCAAGATGGACACGCTTTTCTCCATCAGAACTTTGTTCTTTGTTGTCATTTCAAATCAGGTAGAGTAAATTTCTTTCTTCATTTTGTCGTCAACTGTATGTCTTGAACAAGATTTTTCTGTCAAAAAAGGCCGGTAAAATTTACAGAAGATTGTACTGCTGGGTGGCAAAAAAAATCTGCTCCTTCTTGGTGCAGACAACACAGTGCACGTTACAAAAGAACACCGACTCCTTTCTACATCTTCCAACACATCTGCAGTGCATGTTGTTGAACTGATGCTAAGTGCATTTTTTGAAGCGGATTCTGAATTAGACTTTTCAACTTAGTGTGCTAGAGCCAAGCATTCCAAAGGCCAATTAAAAGAAACCTATATCGAACTAACGAGAACAGAAAATACACGTAATTCTCGGGTAAACGCACGTGACCAAGTTGTGATTGGTTAGTTTTCGTTTTGCATCCAATTGGTTAAGAGTTAAGGGTAAGGTGGGGCGCGTTTTTTACACAGTAATGCAAAACCAAAGCAATTTAGGAATGCTTTCGACTCTCAGATAAAAACCAGTCTGTATAAAATTATATACATTTCTAAATTGGAGATGTGTACTGAGACTATAGACGGGATTTACGCGTCTGAAACTCATTAATAATTCAACAAAATCAAGACCGTGATGGTGTATGGGTATCTAATCCGTAATTGGTATAGCGGATTTTTACGATTTTAGTTTTCCGTTTTCTTCTTAGTTAAAGTCTCCATTCATCTACACTCAAACATAATCTTTCGTGTTTGATACATTTACTTAACATTTATCATTATTAGTGTGTATTTTCAGTGAAATCTTGTGTCACAAATCCATGCGTCAATGCTGACCAGTGTCGGAAACCAAGAGACACCAGTCCTGCAGAAGAAAAATGCATCTGTCCAAGTGTAAACCTACGACTGAAAACGTGCGAAGGTAAGCATAATTAACAAATCCTTACCATTTTCCATAGAGCACACCCTTAAAGACCATGGAAAGCCGGAACGCTATAAAATCCTCTGGCGCAAATGCTTGGAACCAATTTTAACGAGTCAAGTTATTTATCTCATTACAGTGGGTTTTAAAACTTTGGTAGTTCCTATTTCTCGTCAGAGTGTAAATAACTTAGTTTTTGTTTTTTGCAGAGAAGATATCCGGTGAATGCGAGGACAAAAGCACGGGATGTAGAGATTTTGCCGCGCAGTCTCATTACTGCAAACATCGAAAAATGCGCGAGATTTGCCCGAGATCGTGTGATTACTGCGGTAAGTTTTTGTTTTCATTTCACAACTGCCATTACAAGGTTTTGTAGTTAACAATTAAGCTGCAATTTGAAAGTATTTCTTAACTAATTCTGTAATGTCTTGGTTCCCAGCACCCGAGCATCTTTCCTCAACACTGAAACCAACTTTAAGGACCGCGTCTTCATCCATGTCCAGAGTCTCGCGAGAATCCAAGAAGCCAACCCCACTCGTCCCGACAAACTCCCGTCCCGCGAGAAGCGGAGTAACAAGTGATCCAACCTTATGGCCTCGAACCCCAACGCGACGACGATTGCCACGTGGTGGGTCTTTAGAACCTAATAGTTTGTGTAAAAAGCAAGATCAGAAATACTATGTCTGAGTGAGTTTCAGTTATAGTTTCAGTAAATTCTGTTTCGAAGTGCGTCAACTTGCCCACTGTAACGTTTACGAGCCTTCAGAAATAGTGGTTCGTAATCGGACTCGATTTTTGAAAATCTCTACCTCCTACTATTCTGACCGAGTCTCCATTGATTTCCAAAATATTCATACAAGTCTTAGCCTGTTTTATTTATTTTCCACTAAACAGGACTGTTTTCCCTTCACCCACTTCCTAACTGTTATCCCTGGGGTAGAAAGAGATACGGTGGGAGAAAAACATATCCGCTATTGCAGATATCCCGCGTTCAATACAAGTAAAAATTTGTAAAATGATCTCTTCGTTTCATTTCCCGGCAGGAGAATCTTGCGAGGTCCTTGAGTGCCAGTACCATGCAAAGTGTTTCCAAACTACAAACGGGTACGCTGAATGTAGGTGCCCTCGGTGTCACCCTGAAAACGGCCCAGCACGAGAGGCCTACGTGTGTGGGAACAACGACAAATCCTATCTTACCATGTGTGTCCTCAGACTGGAATCCTGTCTCCTTCAGACATGGATTCAGAAAAAACACGATGGGTTTTGTGGTAAGTATTACTGCATTTTAGCCAAAACGACTAGAATTCGAGCTTGGGCTTATTTCTTATTAGAGTGCACTTGTGTGGAGAAGGAGAAAGTTTGGTTGAGGACTTGGGCGAGAAGGTACTGATCTTTCATATTAGCTCTAAACCAGCCCAAGTTAACTCCAAAGTCTTGACTGCTTGTCAGTTTCGGTATCCTAGGTTGTGAGAAAAAGAGTCAAATAACAGCACAGCAAAAAAGGGTATCCGTAAAAATGATCCTTCTATCTTCGAGTTTTTTTTTTCGTCGTTTGCTATTTTCGAGAATTTAGAATTCATCCCGTTATATCAGAGCTTTGTATCAGACGTCATGATAATCACGTGATCTCTTTGACCGAGTTTTCCTCAAACCAAAATCCAAAATGGCCGTTGATTGTTGCTTTTTTAAATTCCTCCAGAATAGTGTGAACGGAAAACATTTGATGCGTTTTCAGAGTGAACGCTCTGTTTTCAAATTCATCCAGCATAGTGTGCTTTGGGCCTGAGCGCATTTCTGTTTCTAACAGCTGGGTGACCTAAAGAACACTTCAGGATGATTTTTTCAGTGATAAGCGGATAAAAGCTGAAATACATCAGCCCTGCAATTTTCCATAGAATTATCTTATTCAGAAAGATTATATATTTTGCATTATTTCGTCCTCGGTAATACTAAGTGATATCAGATGTAACGTATTTCATGTCCAGACATTAGTTAATTTCAATAGGATTAGCCTCCCAGATCCTTTTGAAAACTAAACTATACTTAAAGAAGATGAGCTCAAGGAAAATAGTGTTGAACATACATTTTTTAAGTGAGCGGCGAAATATATGTAAAACTACTTCTCATTTACTGACCTTGTTCGAGCGTTTATTCTTGTTCCCAGTCTCTCCCTTCCTCGAAAGAAAAGAAAGAATAAAGAGATAGAAAGAAAAAATAGCGTGGGAACAGGGTTCATAAAAACAGCATCAGATTAACTCGAAAGATATTTTCTTAGTTACCTTCCCAGTCGATAAGCATTGAAAAGACAACAGCAGATACGCGGATATTACTTTTTTGAAGAAAAATACAAATATAAAAAGGGGATTCTGCCACTTGATTAATTTGCGTGGTGCGTGCAAAGTTTTTCAATTGAAAACTTTCTTGATCGTGAAAAACGTTGCTAGAAAAGTCGGTAATTTTGAATTGATGGGTTTTAAAGATGTTGGCTCATTTGTCGTTATCTATAACTTTAGCCTGGGAGACTTTTCTTTTCTGACGAGATAAGTAAATGATCTGAGATACTCTCCAAGCAAATCTTACTTAGCTGGCATCTACTTTCCCTATAAAGTATCGTTCATTTTTTTTTATCAGATTATATGGAGCTAAGCTCTTCAAATATTTTATCTAAACTCTAAGTCTGAGAGGCTTTTTTCCCCATTGATATAAGTAAATGATATACACACCTCTCTGAAAATATCATAAAATACTTTTAAGAGGTTGCGCCTCTTTTATCATTTTATCTATATCTTTATTCCGTGAGGTAGGTGGGCGATATATACAGTTGCCCTATCTTATGCATATCACGGTTCCAAACAGACAGACACACTTCAGGTAATTTCAATTTTAAATTGCTCTTGAATATAAAACTGTACACAATGTGGATTTTCGAGATGGCATTAAATTCGGATGAAGATTTTCTTGGAAGATTCGTTTAGCAATAAAGTAATGAAGCTACAGTCGTTAGGCATTACAAACCATATCGTGTACTTTATCGTTTCAATTCATTCTACACATTGCGATTGACAATAATGCACGTAGAGTATTAATATAAACAAAGTTATTACTTCATAAACTCTCAACACGAAAGGTGTGTTCCTAAATAATTCAACATCAGAGAACAGAAACGTAAACATTAATCATTTCTGCTGAACGAAATCGATGAGTAAGGCATATCCTCGAGAATTCGCTGGGCGTGTTTCCCTTTAACAGTTTATACAGAGAAAATACTTTTGCTCTAGTTAAATACATGATAAAAATTGTAAACTTCGTTCTTCAGTCAATTTGGCTTTATTTGTGATTTTTTAACAATCACGCACTCAGCTCTTATTAATTCAAGGAACAAAATTCATTTAATTTTTTTTCACTTTTTGAAAATCGAAAGCAATTTTCTTAGACAATTCAGTTATTTAAGGAAGAAATATGCGAGAAATGGCAAATAAAGCCTTCTATTTTAACAGTAAGGTTGATCTTAAATGACCTTAACGCTATCAATGACCCATATGAACTGAAACGCACGATGTATTTTTTTTTCTCTCAAAGAAAAGGTATCCTCGTGATTAGAGGCAGGTCGAGGCAAAAACCATGCAAGAAAACAAAGCGCAGATGTCGAGCCCATTGTCAATATTATAAATCTGTGTATAATAACCTTTTCTTCTTTCAACTCTTTTTGTCATCTTCCCAATTACTTGACGTAACAGAGGGTCTGAAACAAGAACTGTGAAAAGAGAAGTTTAAAACCACGAAGATAAGCCACGAGAACCGAACATTGTTGTGATCATTGGCTTTGGAGAGAAAATCGTTGCACTGCTGTGGTTCAGGGAAGCCATTAGAACGTTCGATACACATTACATGTAAAAGGGTTTAGTTTTCTCTGTGCCACTTATGGAATCTTTAATCAGTACACTTTTATCGTTCAAGTGTAAACCTCTTAGATTTATGTAATCGATTCCGAAGGCAAAGGTTTATTTCATTGGAGAGCTCAATTTTGCAGACTCTTTCAATGTGACTGTTACAGCTAAGTTCCCATACTCAGGACAATCAAAATTGCTTTACGTAGAATGATCACAAATGGTTAAATTTCACGTTTTGGTTTCGTACATCGCACTTACTCGCCGGGATCAATAACGATGTACTTGTACGAGACATTTAGACAACGGTAACTTTCCCATCAGATCAGTATATGCTGATAAATATTTGATTTGAAAATGTCTTTAATGTAGGCATGCAAAATAAGATCTTTCTTCTAGTTTATGACTGAAGGAAATTGTTTGTGACAAACTGTTCTTCTAGATCTTTTGTTTGACATTGTCTAGGTTTTAACGTAGATTTTTTTAATTTAAACACACTGACGCACATCTTAAGCCATTGGTTGCCTTCAAGATTGTTTGAAAATTTCTTATTTGGAATGATTTGGCAAAATAAAAGACAGCTCGGAAAGTGTATATAAGACTCTCTACTTTTTCAAAACTCGCGAAGCCGCAGTTGATGGCTGCAATTCGTAATCAGATTGAGACAAAGTACTGCTAAGTGATATTGACACTTAGGCACCGAGTTTCAACAGCATTAGTGAAAACTGAAAATGAAAGCTCCTCGCGATCGGCGGTGCAAATTAAAAACCGCTTTTTCTGCTTCCGAAGTTAGTTAATTAGCATTTTGAGCCGCGATCTCGTAGATCAGCCATGAATAAATTATAAGCTTTCATCTGTATTGAAAAATACAGGTGAAACAGGAACAAATTGTTCCAACTTCGTCGCTACGTGCAGAAGCAACAACATGTCTCAACTGGTAACTCAATGGCTACCCATTCCACGGGTTGATGTCGACGTGTGAGAGGAAATGAAATCACGAAGTGCTCAAAATTCACCGAGAATCAAGAATCCAACATAAATGTAATTAGTTTGCGGCGATCCTCTCCGCTGGCTTAATTTATCGACAAATGAACTTAACTTCGTACTCTATAGTAATATTTTTCCCGTTGATCGCTTACCTGACTTCAATTGCGCGTGGAAGCCATATCGGACGAAAACACAGGAAGGCCCGGCTTGAATCATTTCAAGGTTGGTGAATGTTTCCCGTCTCGGGAAATGTGCTATTTCTGTTCGAGTTATTAAAGCATGCATTTGACGTATGGCGCTGAAACAACCTTCAACGAAATTTTTTTATATTTTCTTTTTTGAACGAGGGCTGCCGATTGCAACTAGCCATCGCATGATGTGGCAAAAATTTACCCGCTCATTTCTTGTCAAAATCATGGCACTATTAAAGAGAAACTCTACAAAGCTAGAACACAGAAAGGAAGTGTGATTTTTTTTAACCACAGTTCCGTCGTATTTAATGTTTTCATTGAACGTATCATCTGCTTTGAAATTTTCAATGCAGATTTTCGTTCTATTCAACAGCTCGGATAATATGTTTCGCTACACTAGAACATACCCTTTAACGTCTTTTAATCAGACTAAGATTTAGATCGATTTCTGCGTTAACAGTTAACCAATTCTGGAGGTTTTCCATTATATTATTCAAGAATATATTTGACATCCAAAACTTCCTTCCAAAAAGTCTTTGTCGTAATTTGCAATCTTGTCGTATGCCATCTGAAGTGTCTTACTTTTTCCGACTGGAAATAATTTTCGTATTCAACAATGAAAAAGCGTCGATTATAATTATCAAACAGCTCCACATGCGGTAAATTTGGTCATGTTGTGAATCTGAAGTATACACACAGTTGCAACATCCTTTTAACTCTCTTATTTTTATATACGTTCCGTTATGTGAGCACACATAAAATCCCTGACTCTCTTAAGCAACCTAAACATTAAGCGTGACGGTTTTTCTTCATTTCTCAGTACTAATTTAAATTATCTTTGCCGGCCCTGCGAGAAATATCATTTGGGTTCACTGTTGTTGTAAACAAAAGAAGTCATGCCTTTATACTCCCATGTAAAAAAAATTCTATTAACAGCTGAGACGCTGATAAATTTAGCTTTTTTCGGTTTTTGTTTCGTATCCGCTTTCTTACAAAGAAATCCGTTACTAGCAACAAAACCACCTCAAAGAAAACATCGTGTAAAAATAATATTGGATAATTAAGGAAGTCAGAAACGCATATTCAGTTCTATTGTGTTTTCCGAGATAAAAATGAAACCCTTTCAAATTTGAAATTTATTTGCAGGAACTACTACAAATTGACAGTATGATTCATCGAAATTCTTTTTAGTAAGCTTCATTTGATATTAATAAATTAAACTGAAAAATGTTCGAAAAATTAGTGCAACGATTTCAATGTGTTTCATTTTCCTTAATTCTGATCGATTTCAAATCAAAGTTACCCCGGGTATTAATGTACTGGCCTGTTTTACAAGAATTATACAAAATATATCTGTACACGAAAGAGCGGAAGAAATCGAACCTCACTAGAAGAAAGCAGAACTCGATTACATGTCGTAGGTTTATTGGCTAGAAGGATTTCCCAACAGGATTACAACGGTATTAAAATGAGAAGGTGACAAACCTCAAGTGCGCAATGTTTCTACTTTTGGAAGAAGTTTGACATAAAAAAAAGATTGTTACGCATGTGCGAGCTAGGACAAATAAAAACCCGGCAGACTCTCCGAAGGGGAAAGAACCTATGATTCCGGGATACCGGACGGGGCCCCTAAACCTTCGAAAGATAATCTAGAAATATGTTGCGGTTTGAGAATCTGAATATCACAACAAATCACCTGTGATAGGTTGTCTGTTGAGTTTGAATGAGGGAACGGTCACAACAGAGCTAAGCGCATGTTCGTGAAATGTTATGCTAAGTATGATCAGATCCAAACAGCCACTGGCGAGAAAGTTTTTCTCTCCCGGCCCATCCCCCACAAATTATGGCCTTGAGACAGCAGGAGCCATCCCGAGACAGCTATCTTTTTTCGATCGACCTTTCTTTTGATACCACAACATGATGGAAGGAAACCCTACACCGCGTAAAACTTAATAACATCGCCGAGAATCAACATCGTTGAACCGGTTTCTAGGCCCTTATCTGCTGTTCGCGCTCGGCTTGGAGTAATCTTGAGAGCGGCCTAGTCTCAATAAACCGGCCACACTCTTGACATCGCTTTAACTAAGACATGATCTTTTTCTAACCTTCAGGCGCGCGATTCACCAAAGCGACTCACTATCTACCTTTGAATGGAACGACGGCGGCGAGGAAACTACTTGACCTGCGCGGTAACGCATCCGGAATTCCTGAGAATGGAGTTAAGCAGTCGACCGCTGACCAGATAGGATATGTGTTGACCTTGGACGGCACTGATGACTTTATAGAACTGAAGAATATTAAAGACCAGTGTATCGTCGATCCAAGCCTTTGCAGAGAAGGACTGTCAGTAGCGTTTTGGATAAAATACAATACAGGTGATTATCTTTCGTGGAGTACAATGTTAATTTCCCAGCGGTCGTTGATGACGTGATTGTTAAAAATTTGCGCAGGGAAATTTTCGTGCTAAGTGCGAATTCAAGCATTTAAAGAATCTGAGTATATTCAAAGAGAAATGGCTTTCATGGCGAGATTCACCCCCTCAAGTAATTGGAGTCAATGTACTGTAAATAGTCTGAATGACGAGAGAAATTGTTACAAAGAAATTTTGCAGTTTTTTGAGGCCAATATCCTGAATAGAGAGAGCTGATTAAATGTTTGTAGTCGATTGGTGTCTATGGCATAAGGACTTCTCCATGCCAAGTCGTAAAGAGGAAAAATGGCAACGGTCGCCCTATTCAGACCCATTCAATGTACTGTACAAAAGAAAACAGACTTTTTTCTTACCTGTCTGGTTGACTATTTTAGCAAAAACCCCTTAACTCTGGCATATAGAGAAGCATACATTGATTCAGTATCAGCTAAGTTCACCGGACAATACTGAGTTGAGCGATTTGTTGTGTCATAATGTGAGATTCTCTAGATAGTTGTTCTTTTTTTCTATTTTAAAGTTATTCATTCTTATACGCGCGATAATTTAAAACTCTGAAAGCAAGAATTCTCAAGAGTAGCATCACATGGTATGAAATGGGGCAACAAACTGCCCAAGGTAAAAAGGTCTGTCATAGCAGCCTTATTTCTCTGGGGCTTTTCGAAACCTTAGCGCTCTTCAAACAAAAGGAATATGTAAGAGCAAATAAAAAGAATATTCAGTGAAGGTTTCGCATCCAATGTACTTACCTTTTCTCTCCACCCTCCAGGTAAATTTATCATTTCTAGTGGACAATACACCGACAGGAATTTTGGTCCTGGATTCCGGTTTATTTGTGAGAGCTGTCCAAAAAAGAAAGGTCCTCACCTATATAGATCGCGAAGGTTTCTGCTAGAACTCTCGACAATTAATCGCAAATGGACAATTCTACTCGACCATATCCCAATATGGTGGTTTCATTTTGCTTTCACCTGGAATCACAAACGTGGTTTGAAGTTTTATAAAAATGGCCAGCTTTTTGTGAGCAGCAGTAATCCGGAGACGGTCGTTGATGGAAAGGGTATTGCAAATGATTTGATCACCATAGGTAAACCAAACTCGCTGATGGATATGTATAGCACTACTGGGTATGGTGACCTCAGCATTGCTCATCTTGTTATTTGGACGTACGAACTGACCAAGTTTGATGTGGAAATCGCTTTTCTGTCTGCTCTGACGAAGACAAAGAACTCACTGAGGTGCTGCCAAGCCATGAAAGGTGAATTAGCTTGTTATATAAATAGAGATTACTCCATGGAAAATGCGCGCGTACGATTTTATTCACGAGTTGAGTAGTATCAGAAAACGAACTAGTGAGCGCAGCGAAAGAGTGAGTTTTCGGATACAACTCTGTTAAAGCTTAATATGTTACAACAGCGATTAATTCCAAATGAAAATACGAAAAAATTAGCCGCCATCGTTCACGTTCTCCAAAATTCGCAGAGCGTAGTCATTCCACGTTGTTGCACGCTTTGAAGAGAACGGCAAAGAAATGTACAAAGATTTATAACGCACTAGCACAACCATTGTTCTACTCATTACACCTTTTGTTTGGTGGCGTTTTCTTTGCTGTTTTCTTAGTGGTTTGCTCAATTTCTCTAATCTGAGATCGAGTACGCGAGAAGGTTATGCCCTGATTACTTCCAAGCCACCTGTCGTTCAGATTTCGCGCCATCATTTTCACGCGAGTGTGGTCTGTAGCAAAAGTGAGCGATGGACGATAGATTTTGTCGCATAAAGTTTATAAAATAGTCTTCTACCTTATAACCATTATTTAGAAAAATCTACCGATAATGATTGTAAGCTAGTGACTTAAATCGCGGGAACGCTGGTAGGCCTGGCTTTGACACCTCTACACTGTGATGGGCTAGAACAAATTTCTCTATACAAAATAAAGATGGCGCTTTTTCGCTGACAAAATACTTAGACTATACATGTGGTTATGAATATGTAAAACGGAGACAGATCATTGAGAAAGAAAATTCGATTTTTTTTAACAAAAACGCAATTGCAAAGAAAAACGTGGAAACTTTTAAGTTTATGATCCATAGACTATTTCATATATTTGCAATCAAAAAGCTCTATCGGTGATTTCCATATGGAAGGGTGGGGCGTGGGTTCTACGAAAGGCTGAAAAGAAAAGAAGACAGGAGATTTCTTTCTAAATGGAAGAAATTATATCAGTCCGCAAAATAACTTATTTTCCATGTGGTGACATTTTGTTTTCGTTATCAAGATGATCCGTGCTTCAGAGACCCGTGTCGTGGCGGTGTGGAGTGTCAACAGATGGAGGACCGATTTAAATGCATTTGTTCAGACGTCAGCCTTAACAGGGCTTGTTTGAGAGGTACGGTTTTTTTTATCAGTTGCAGTCTGATTGGTTAATCAGCCATTATCAGCCATTAGTGTGTAGTGGTTAAAGGTCTTCCACAAAATGGAAACGTTTTCTCGTTTCTCTGATCTTTGGAAAAATATATCAAATAGCGAAATACATCTCTTAGTCTCCATTTGGCGCGAAAATATTGTCGGATATTTGTCCGCGGACATCATATGCTCCGAGAGGTGAACAGTTTTCCATCTTGGGCTTCGAGGAACAGATAAAGCAAATATTTTTCACGACGTCCGGGATTTGACGACTGGGGAATACCACTGGGTGTCCCTAGTTTTAGCTGGGGCATATTAAGTCGCGCGACGTTTTCAGGCCAATCGCGTGCAAGCGAAAATATTGGATGGATTATAATAATCGATAACTCGATTCCAAAATGTGCCGATGAAATTGTGTAAGATGTTGCAACTTGCAACAATTGCTTAAGCTTGAAGTTTAACACTATTTTTAACGTATGGAGAGATAATCAGAATTCGTAGATTATTCCCTTTCGATTTGGCCGAGGAGGCCTAAGGCTGAATCAACTATCACCTCAAATAAATCTGGAGGTGATAACCTAATTGTTAAATATACATGTATAAGACCGTCAAACTGACTCAAAAATGAACCTTAGAGGTTTATAATTTTAGATCCTTACAACTAACAGTTTTAATAACAGTCAAGTATTTCCCTCTGTAAATTACGTTTTTACCTCAACTCTCTCCTAACTCCACCTAATCTCATCTCACCTCACAACTGTTGTCCCTTACGATGCAAATGAATATATGAAAGATCATATATTTGAACTGCGGAGGAACAAAGTAATCCCTTACATCGCATCCATCCCGCGCGTACTGCGGATTGTTCCTGCCTCATGTTTAACAATAAATAAATTGATCAAGTTATAAACTGTACAGTTATATAACCACTAGCTGCTCTCTTCATCATTTTGTGTTGTTTTGGTTTGATTTCTGTACAGAACAAAAGCTTCCCGAACCCTGTATGGATAACTCTGAGGTCCGCTGCGCTGCACTAGCGGCTCAGGATGGATATTGTGAAAACAACAGGAAACGAATGAGTTCTATCTGCCCTAAGTCCTGCAACTTCTGTGGTGAGTTAATAAGCTGACTTACTTGTTGTAGCCTGACCACTAAACCGAATTGCACTGCGTCGCTTATTATAGACCATTTCCGAGTTGCCTTGCGCCTCTGTTTCAAAACGAGTCCTCTTGCAAAACTTTTCAGATGAAAATGAATTTGATTGACATGATAATGAACCTCTAGGCGAAACATATTTTCATATGAATGGTTTCGCACGAATATTGGCTTCCCAAAGACACAAGATAACTCAGAAATCGCCCATTGATACTAGCCTTGTTAGTTACTGACTAGTCTGTACTTACGCAGTCAATTCGCCTCTCCCCTCCCACCTCAAGTAAGTTTGAACTCTTCTCGTATTCAATTTATGTTAGTCCCCAGGCTCTAACAGCAAGAGCTCCATAACAAATATTCAAATACTCCCAGTCTATCGCATACTTTGTTCATTTCGTGTTCTGTGTTCTTTTATTCCTCTACTTCAAACGTTTACAAGTAAACTGCGAGTACAAATTAAATTTAACAACTTTCAGCCGGTATACACAAGGAAATACGACCGGAGAACATGACCCAAACGAAAAACTTCTTTTGTAGTTCACGTGAGAGAAATTGTCACGGGGGCTCAAAATTCTACGACCGGAGAAAAAACGTTTGTTTAATGTGTCCTAATTCTATGACTTGTCCTCAGAGGGGATGGTACCTTATTGAGCTATATAAATTGGCACTTCCCCATATGAGTATGAGCTTAAGTTGCTTTGGTATAAAATTAATGAGGTTGAGTGAAATTTAGCCTACAGTTAGTCTGAATTTCGCTTTAGGTTTGGAACAAAATTGTTCGAAGACTCGGGTGGCATGCACGGTCAAAAATTTGGAGAAGTAATACCCAGAAACTGGTCCCTCATTCAAACAGTTTGAATTGGTAAAAACAGTTTGGGCAAGATCGTGTGAGAAAACGAAAGAGAAAGATGGCCCCCCGAGTTCATGTCTTCTTTTGTATACCGACGTTAGGCTATAGCTTATTGGAAATAAATTAAGTTTTAAAAAACGTTTTAACGTTATCTCTGGCTTGATAGGGAAACGTTTGCGAAATTACTAATCTAAACGTGAAACCTTTGCCATCGTTACCAAGTTTTTATAACAGGAGTCTAGATAGCGATGAAGTGCTTCCTTATAGAATATATCGAATGCCTGGATGGAATACAGGAGTCTGCTTCTTTCAAGTCTTACTAATTGGAGAATTGAATGCTGGGTAATCCAATAATATTGCTAATGGATCCTGTATTTTGACGTGTAACTGCTGACTAACAAGTACTGACTGACTAAAACTCTGTCCATGAAGGGCTGTCATTTATAGCTTTTCACCGCTTGGCTTTTTATTTCACATACAATTCGATAAAAATTAACAGCGAATTCACCAAAACATCATCTTGCTACGCAGCATTTTGTTTTTTTGCATGCCATATTTTTGTTATGACGTAAAATCCAAGCTCACATATTCCATATCAAGCCAGGGATGGCGTCAAACCCGTCCCTACCCTACTCCCTACAGTGTGTATTTGCCACTAATGTAATTCCGTGATGACGTCTTTTATTGAACGTCACATGACACGTGACGAACGCTTATACCAACTTTTCGTGAAGATTTTCAGTCTTATCTTAACAACGACAACAAGTACATAAATGATAGTTCTGTGCAACATTATTTGTTTCGTAAATCCAAACATAATTGAACATTCGCCATGTTTGTCTGTCCAGTGTATTAAACATTTGTTATGTCTGACAGTCCTTCATTCAACGTCTGTTTTTTTTTTCATGACATTCACGATACAGCCTCTCTTCACAGTAATCTTTAATACCAACAATTCTAACTAAATCAAATGCTTCTCTTTGCCATAACTGCTTTTGCTTCCAAGCTGTGCACTTACTTTTACAGAGACACGCCAACACAGCGAGGCCTACGATTAATTCTGTGTTAGCTTTTCAGTTGCTCTTGAATCAGAAAATCATTTCCAGTCCAGTGTGTGCTTGGGTTTGGTCTTAGTCCTTGGCTTGCCAGTCTTGTTCTTGAAGTCTTTAGTCTAGCAGGTCTTCGTTCTTGTCATTCAGCCCTTGTTCTTGTTGGTGTCTCCTTGATCTTGTAGGTTTTAGTCGTGTTCTTAGGCTTTGTCTTCCAGGTCTTAGTTCTGGACTTCGTCTTACAGGTCGCCGACGTATTCTTTGGCCTTCTTCTTGTAACTTTTGCTGTTCTTTTTCTTCGGCTTCGTTTACTGCGGTTACAAAAGTTACTGCGGAAACTTTTTAGCTATTGCGAAAATACAACTGATGCAGATTCGGGCTCCGATTCAATTCAGACTGATGAGGGCCAACTTGACTTTAATTTTTTTCTTAGCTTTTCCTGAGCATAAATTGTCCTTCAAAAACAACAGTTATTTGAACCCGCTTATAAACGGCAGTTAAATCGAGATTGACTAACACCGCGCTTCCACTAATCGACGTTAAAACAGAGAGACTTGAGTGCTAAATCAGCGAAGCAAAAACAGCTGTAATCAAAAACATAGGTGTAGTCTCTAGGACACATTACCAATCCTCATAAAGCGATCGAAGGTCGAGTAAAAACGTAAGTTGTCCTTCCCATCCTTAAATTTTGCTCTCAAGAGCTGTCTACGAGATAATTTGGTTATCATGTCACAACAATAATAAGAGAAATTTACATAGCACCCGTGCGTACGCACGCGGGTGCGGACGGTGCATATATACGTAGAATGAAAATAGCTTAAAATGTCAAATTCGAGTTATGTTTCACAATGGGTGCACATTTAGTGTTCTAACAAACGTTGGGAACCGGGCAAAAAACAGTTTTACTGAGGTCCTCTTGATTTTTCATAAGTTAATAGTGCGCGTGCCTTGTGTCTTAATTCCCGACGTGAAATTCATGAAAAACACGAGAAAGAGCTTTTTTGTCTTATTAAACTCTAATTCTACTATTTTAAAGTTAAACTTTGGTCTGCTAATCTTGTTTGCAAATCTTTCGAAAATTTCGGCTCTAAATTAATGTTTTAAGAAAAATCAGTCTAGGTCGAACGGGTACGCTATGTCAAGCATTTTCTTTTCTGCTTTTCAGTGATTGTATCTAGCCGTTCTGAAATACGTCTTGACTTTTTTTAAAGAAAACTCTTTCCTTAAGGTACAAAAATTTCAGTATTGTTTTAAATAAAGGCTGCTGTTAGCATTTTGATTCTTTGTATTTAAGTCGGGTATGCTGTTGACGTTTGGCTTTCCTTAAACTGATTACAAATGCAGAGAAAACCGTAAAGGGAACACAGAGGCTTTCTAAGTCTTGTTCTGAGAAATGTTTGTGAAGTGAACTGCATCTGAAGTTGATAACCGCGGTAAAATTAAATCTTTTTCAAGATCTTTAGAACTTTGTACACGATGGAACATCCTCTTTACCTCTTCTTTGTTGTGCAGCGAAGATTTTATCGTCAGTTAAGTGGAGACTTCTAATCTTATAATTTCTTCAAATAACAGAGCCAAGATCCTCCCATAAGAGCTTTACATAAAGACTTTTTCCTTCGATCCAGGCTTTTTTGTAGTCGTCGGCGTTCGTCGGTGGAGCAAATAAAGACCATTTCATTTGTAACAAAGCAACGATGCTAAACGGTTATAAACGAAAAAACTGTATGGAAAGGGAAAGAAACCGAGTTCAGAAAATCGGAAAACGTTCCTCGTAGGTTTTGTCATAATAACTCGTGCTTGTATCACGATAAAAGAAAAAGATTAAATGCCAGTTTAAAATATTTACAAATGCCTTTTAAAATTTATTTAAAAAAGAAAAGATTGCTTTCATGTAGGTGCAAAACAGAGCGAAATTGCTTTTGTGTAATTTTCGATAAAATTGTCGACAATTTGTCTCTTATGTTGTAGGTAATGTGATAATGGCCCAAGCTGAATTTGAATAAGCTAATATTGTGAAAATAGTTTTTAATTACAGCGAAAGTACTCCGAATGAGGTTAAATGCATTTTTAAAAAGGATTTAAATGAAGAACAGAATTGAGGTAGGCTTATCTTTTATGTCGAATCTTCCAGTTTAATATTGCGTTTGTTACTTTTCAAAAGATCTTTTTATTCACTAATAATGCAAAATTCGTCCTCTCGGTTTTCAAAAAGGTATCCCGCCTTCGCACTTGGCAAAAAGAAAAAGCTGAATATTTAATAAAACGAGTAAGTCATTAGTTTTTGAAATCTTAAATATTCGTATGTATATTTGAGCTGTTTTCCGGTTCGTGTGGTTTCGTGTTTGGTAATAAAATTCTATTATCTTTGTTGCAATCACAATTACGAGCTTTTATTGGTAGCAAGGAGATCGCTGAGAGAAAGTAGAATTGTATTTCTTAAAGCCAGTGGTCGCAATATGAAAATTACGGCGAATTTAACGTGCAATCGTAATCATTGAGAACCTCTTAGGTCATCGGGCCGCATGTTATTGGCCAAGATGCGAACGCCACCTGTTTCCAGAATCACTTGTGTCAATCAGAATTGTTTACCTTTCTGTCTGTTTGAACAAGAGTAGAAGGTTAATAACTCGATATTGCATTGGCAGTTTTCTTGTGCTGCAGTCAAGATACTGTATCCGCGTCCTCGGCGGGAGAAATGTGTGGTTTTTTGGGCAAGACATAGTGCTTGTTTTTGCAAGCGGTCGTGAAGAATGAGAGTTTAGAATTCTCGCGGTCACCAAGTCGCTTGTTTGATATGTTGTCCTTAAAAGCTGCTTCTAGCAAGGAGAGTGTTTCCGCGTGGGAAATCGTGCTAAAGTGTTATCTGTCGGCTTTTGTCTTCTTTGCTCTGTCCCGCTGCGCAACTTGCGAACCTTCCAGCTTGTTTTCTACCAGGAATTCTTCCGCCATTTTCTCGCCACTGCAATCTGTGTTCTTGACTTCGACGCCAAATCTCGCTGGCGTAGCTTACGGACAGACTCTTCTCTCGCCTCCAAAACAAATGAGCTTGGAAACAGCTATTAATTCTGTTAACGACGGATTTATTTCTCAATTTGGGGTCTATACAGGAGACAACAAGCTGGTAACTATACGAACAACACAAGCTTTGAGCTCCTCGGGCCTTAACACGAACGCTCCAATCGTGGAAGCGACGCAAGCCAGTCACACTGTGCGGCACCCACTTCAAAGTGAAAACCGCAACGCTTGGCAAAGTGCAAGAGGAGGAGCCGAAACTCAAAATCTGCAAACCTTACAACTGACGAGGGAAAGATCTACAATGGAGACTATTCTGAGCACGGTGGTCAAGTCAAGCTACATGCAAGACACCACAAACTCAAGAATGCGGAGCAAAATAATCAGTGCGTTGGGTAATATAGATATAGATATTTCACCTACAAGGTCCTTGCCGGTCAATGTCGCACATACAGCTTTATTGCAGAGTTCATTTAAACTGTCCAGAAGTGCGAGGTTTTCGCTAACAAGCGAACCTGAGAGCGTTCAGTCAATTTCGTTCTCTCATAAAAAATTCACTGATTCGGTTTCCCGATTGACGTTCAATTTGCATGTAGCGAGTAACATGTTTAGCACAGATGATTTATCGCCCGGGATAAATCGCAATAAATCAACATTTTTATCGCATTACTCTACAGGTACAGCCAGACAGGTGCAAAGTATTTCAGGTGCTCTGTCTTCAAGCGTGTTGCAAACTCTCGTTTCGCCATCTTCTGCTGTCCCGCGAAAGTCGTCATCTTCTGCATCTAGCGCTGTTTGGCACAAATCAACATCAACCTTAAGTACCGCAGCCATAACAAAAGATTATTCGTCTTCCATTATCACCGCCATGCTTCGAGATTTATCATCGTTTACAAGCCCAACGTCTTTCACAAGTACTGCTTTTGACTCGTACTCTAAATCTGGCTCGGCAAAACACAACATAAATTCTACAAGAGCGACTACCGCGAGCTCTTTTGCTACAATAATACGTTTTACTTCAGTGCAACCATCGTTGCCATCTTCGGTTGCTGTGCAAGACAAGCCTATATTAACTTGTAAAGTAAACAATTTCTCTTGCGCTTGTTTTAACTGTCACCAAGCGCGTAAAAATGGGAAGACATGTTGTCAGGATGTTGTCGACCGGACAAATATTCAGCAAGGAGTAATAATGAACATGGCACACACAACCGTCGAGAAATTTCATCAAAAAGTATCAAATGTATCTCACGTTTTAGCAGAAGTCATCTTGGACTCATGCATATCAAATTCGACTCGTTGCCTTAGCAACGAAAAGTCATCTGAAAAGACGGCAATACGCAAAAAACGTTCACTGGAAACTGATTTCTTAGAAGACTTTTCCTCTTCAAATAGTATAAAGACAAAAAAGAAAGCAGATTCGGATGTTTTTATGTCACAAACTCTTAGTTCATCCGTTAGCAAGGAAGCACTTCATCAAAACATAAGTTCCTCTAAGTCTAATATCTCTCGGGTCGATGTGATAATTTACAGTATTTCCTCCAAGTCTGGACTTCCACATAGAGTTGAAACGGCATTTTACGTCACTGTGACGTCAAATATCAGCGGAACAAACCTAGCACAAGTACTTGATGGCAAAGGTTTGATTCAAATTCTCAGGGATAAGAAAGCTACGCTTGAGGATAGATTAAATCTAACTATTGAATCATTCTCAGCCTCGCAGTCTAAAACAGAACCAACAAGCTTGCCGTTTGACACAGCACTGGTGCCCAATGCCTCTCCCGGAAAAGAGAATCAACAGACGTCCCTGTCCACCCCTCAAGGTAGGAATTTCGTAACACAGTGGAGCAAGACCTCTGTGATTTTTTACTTAAGACAACGTCGTTCAGTCAATGCTGTTTTAGAGCAATCTCGCTCCCGGGGACCGCAATCCTTTCGGTCAGCACCAAAAAATCGAGCCCTATAGGAAAAATCGGACGTAAGGCCAACATTAGTCACAGCGAATGTTCAAGAACCGTTTTTGATCTTTTACGCATAATCACCATCAAACAGCACTGTGATTATTTGGTTTCGTCCAGGGCGTCGTGCGTTCGATGACCGCTGACTGAAAAAGCGTAGGCTCTAGGGACGGGATTAACTTTAGAGGAGCATTGTTCTGACATGCGCATGTGGTGAGAGTCTCATGTCTCTGGCATTTGTTGGCCAATGTGACCTAAAACGGAAAATGCGCAAAATTATTTCTTATCACACTATTAATTTCACATTAATTTGTTTTTCACCTCGACTCACAATGGGATATGCTTCTTGTCAAACATGTTTTCTTCTGAAAGTTTTCCTCCTTTCAAAGCTTTGTTTATTTTTAAAAAAACATTCCTACTACTGTTCTCCTAATTGTCTTGCCAACTAAGGTCTTCAAGTTTGTTTCCCGAGAACTCGAGTGAAGACATTTCATATTACTGCTCCTTATAAAAAAATATGCCTTTTTTAGCTGGATCTCTCACAAAAGTGAGAGCTTTTGTGCTTCTCTATACTAGTTGGGTAGAAATTTTCCACTTAGAGACGGCTTCTGTGATAACTTACAGCCCTTAAATTTTCGGCCTTGAAATTGCACTAGGCGGCGGTATTTTTTGAATTGACAGAAAAAATTGCGATTTTTTTTCCTATTGGTTGGTTAATTTTTAGTAACTTACTTTAACTCATCCAATTTCAAAGCCTGTTTGATGTTGCTTGATTTCAGTACCCACAACCTCTGTGGCTCTTGAAAGTGAGGGTGGCGACGACAAAGGTGTTTCCCAGTCAACCCTCATCCTCATCATTGGCGCTGCAATCGGGGGCCTGGTACTACTTGTCGTTCTGTTGGTATTCATACTAACGCGCTTTTACAGGTAAGGATGAAAAACTAAAAACCTTCTATAAACTAACGTATGTGTATCGTAGCTGGTCTCTTTCCTTTAGTTATTAAAAATCACTTACTATAGTAAAAAGAAGTGTTGGTCTGAAAATTATTAAGCCTAATGAGGATTTCGAAATTCAAAATGAAATAGCACATCAGGTGTCCTCGCTTATGGTACCCGCTATTCGTGACAACCTCCTTTCACTATCAAAGAAATGTCATGTTATTGAAAAAAAAAAACAAATAGAAGGCCATACTTGAAATTGTTTTTTCAGAAATTTCGATATAGCCGAGCTACATATATACCAGACACGAGGGTGTCTAAATCTGTTTTTTTGTAAATCGCGTATTCGTTACATCGTAGTTGTTGCACAGAGGAGACATGGGTCAAAGAGAATTAAATTATGAACCGATAGCCCTCAATTTTCTTTCTGTACGGTGTTAATTTATGCCTGGCATGGAAAAAAGTACTATTTGTTCAGCCTTGTTGCTACTTTATTGCTTTCCGTATGTCTAGCACGTGTGTTCAGTTCACGAGTTAACCGACGAGCCCTTTGTCGTTTTGATAATCATCTCTCACACTTAACTGTATAAATTTTAACTTTATCGTTTTGGCTTTAGTATAGCTTTAGTGTTAGGGTAACGTTGGTGAACTTTTTACTGAAATGGCATAATATTGGGCCACAATTTAAATTAACTTACTTTAAATTGCCGCAGGGAGCAGATGATTTGCTTTTTTCTTTTTTTCTTTTTTCAGTTTTTTTTTTGGGGGGGGAGAATCCTATATAGACGTGGACGTTTTGAGGCTGAACAGCCTAAGAGGAAACAAAGCCACTTGCTAACCCCTACAAAGTACGACGAGCACCCCCCCCCCGTCCTTTTTTAAATGAGAGTTTTCCCGGGAGGGGGCAAATTCCCTCTAAGGTTGCGCTCATGAGTTTCGCATTTGAACATATGCATATGGAATTTGCGCCTAACAAATCTATAATCCTTAAATCCATGAAACAAATTTTCAGCATTTTTTTTGTTTCTCAGGCAAAGAAAGGGCGAGTTCGTACCGGACAAAACTTATCCTTCTTCACACAGCAAACAGAACGGCGAGACAGGCGTCGAAGATGTTGAAAATATTTCGTCATTCATTGACCCATCGGCCCCACGGATCACTGACGTTCCACACAAACCAACTAGGTCCCAGTCTTCTGCTACTGGAGGCGCTGGTGGAAAGAAACCTAAGAAACCAATGGGTGTAAAGATTACGTATAAACCACCAAAATGGGATTAACGGATAAGGTACATGATACCAGGAAATTAAGGCTGTAAAGTCTTAGTTAGCAAAGGTGAAATGGGTAGGGGAATTTGGGGGAGGATAGGTAAAATGAGGGAAACAGTAAAAAAATAATTCCACTTATATTGGGTTGAATTTTTTTTTTCAAAACGCCAAGGAATTGTAATGTAGTGACCATCACATTTGGTTTCTTTCTTACTTACTGCTTGCGTCTTTTTTCCTCTGTTTTCAGAAAATAATTTGCTACAGATACAAAACGACTCAGGTCGATCACATGGGAATTCATGCAGTTAATGGAATTTTGTTATGGAAATGGAAATGGAAATTTCCAAATGTATTCCTTCGATTCAGATCAAGAAAGGAACAATCGCCAACTTTGACAAGCGTGCTAATGTTGGAGTTGGCTCCACATGACATGTGGCAAAAGATATAATATTTATCCACAGACATTTTGTAAGGTTTTTGAAACTGTTTTAACATGTAATTCAATGCTGGGCATTTTTAAATTCATTCATATAATGGGATGGTTTCGTTTTCATAAAAAAATAACGCCAGCAGTATGTGATTTGAGACTTTTTAAGTGAAAATCTTTGGAGGCATAGTATTTGAATCAATGAACCTTGGAAATAAGTAAACTACGTACTCCTGGGATTAAATAATAATAATAAAATGTGGTAAAAATTTAAAGAAGTAAATAGACGAATGAATAGAAAGCTATTCAAAGATTTACAATCACAATTATTTGATGGAATTTTTGTAAATTCTCTTTTCCGAAACAGCTCTTCCTCCAACGTTCAACGTGCAAGTTCAGGGCCAGCAAGAAAAAAAATCTGATTGAGGTAATGGCCATAGTCTTCCTAGGAATTTAGCAGTACTTTCCTTCCTTTTATAAAAAGGAAAAACTTAACAAAAACGAAGAAATAACTCAGGCAAATTCCTCGGTTTTTCTCTACTGGCTACGGCGCTGAAGTTTGCATAATGAAGTATGCTAAACATTGTTTGAACTTGATAAGACGAGCAAAATTACTGGCAAAACGAAGATAACACAAGGAAAGAGAATACGGGCGACAACAAAGTTAAAAAAGTTAGAATATCATGTATTGAGGTATCTTCTTTGATAACGTTAAAGTATACCTTCAGCTGGAAGTTTTTTTTACTGAGCCGACTCCGTAAATGCGCTTTGGACTTTGAAATACACTTCATGTATCTGATCTGATTTGTACACAGTACGTACTTTGCTGGTGTTTTTGTTTTCTGTGAAGTTGTAAATTTATAACTTTGTTATAGCGCTATTCAATAATCAGGTTGATGTCCTCGGCCTTTTAGGGTCAGCGTACAGACTCTTAAAAATTACGAAACAAAAAAATTATCATTGAATTTAAAACAGTAGAACAGTGAATTATTATGGACGAAAACTAAAAACAAAATTGAAAGCAGTAAAGTTGAGAAGAGCGTTTTTGCTAAATCGATTGCAATACAAATTGATTTTATTTTTCTTTTACAGTTTCGAAATGAAACGAGCCTTTTAAAATTGTAAATTAAACTGATAAAAATAAGAAATTAGAAATTATTTTGCATTT